>Ga0310695_10000246_pt1 | contig 144670 bp, 130 predicted proteins | sample RumenRJG_04DNA_FD_203882 | JGI IMG/M metagenome (GOLD analysis project Ga0310695, IMG submission 203882) | Bovine rumen microbial communities from Lethbridge, Alberta, Canada - RJG_04 (v2) (version 2) | ecosystem: Host-associated > Mammals > Digestive system > Stomach > Rumen | place: Canada...
GCCTGCAGGCGACCATGCGATCCCGCAACATCATGGCCACCATCATCCTGCAAAACATATCCCAGCTCAAAGCCCTGTTCAAAGACGACTGGGAGGGCATCATCGGCAACGCCGATACCTTTGTCTACCTCGGCGGCAATGAGCAGAGCACCCACAAGTACATTTCCGAACAGCTCGGCAAGGAAACCATTGATGCCAAGTCCAGCAGCCAGAGCAAAGGGCGCAACGGATCGTTCTCGCAGAGCTTTCAGCAGACAGGCCGCGACCTTATGACCCCCGATGAAGTCCGACTTTTGGATAACAAAAACGCCATTGTATTCATCCGCGGGGAAAGGCCGGTCATTGACGAGAAATACGATCTGATGAAGCACCCCAATGTTCAATACACCGAGGACGGAGGCGCTGCGCCCTACGTCCACAGCCCGCATTGTCTTTACGATATGCGGTATCTACTATCTACAATGGAGGAAATCGAATGAAGAAACCTACTTCCAAACGCGCAAAGTTTTTCATGTCCGTGTGGAGCGTCCTCACACTCTGCGTTGTCTGCTTCAGCACCACCGCCTTTGCCACCGGCGGCGACCCGATCACGGTGGTCAACAACTTGTCTGACTTTATCTTTTCCGCGATCAAGGCCATCGGCATTATTATCCTCGGCTGGGGTATCGTCCAGGTCGGTATGTCGATCCAGAGCCATGACGCCAGCCAGCGATCCCAGGGCTTCCTCTGCCTGTTCGGCGGGCTGGTGATCGCTTTCGCAAAGGAAATCCTTTCCGCCATCGGCGCCGTCTGATCCTGACAAGGAAATGTGTCTCACCGTGAGACACATTTCCTCTTTTCATAATCGGAGGTGAAGTCAATTAGTGATAATTGGATCATAAGAAATCTTGAAAACGCTATTGCCACATGGAACGATAAGCTGGCCGAGCTATGGCAGCTCATTACGCAGACACCGGAATCCTTTAAGGGCGGCGCGATATGGGGAGTGATTGTCAACATCAACTCTGCGCTGATCGGGATCGGCTACGGCCTGCTTGTGCTGTTCTTTGCGATCGGCGTCTTTTCCTCGGCGGCGTCTTTCCGGGAACTGCAAAGGCCGGAGTTCGCGCTGCGGCATTTCATCCGCTTTGTGCTGGCAAAGGTGGCCGTTGGCCGGGGCATGGAGTTAATGACCGCGATCTTCTCTATTTGCGGAAGCGTCGTGTCTGCGTCCATGAGCAGTATCGGCGGTGCTGTCACGGAATCGGCCACGCTGCCCTCGGAGCTTGTGAGCGCCATAGAAAGCGTTGGCTTTTTGCAGAGCGTGCCCCTCTGGATTGTTTCGGTGCTGGGGAGCCTGTTCATTACCGTCATGTCCTTTATTCTGATCCTCACGGTGTACGGACGCTTTTTCAAGCTGTACCTCTATGGAGAAAGCTGGGCCGCACGGTCAAAAAGGGCGAGCATGGAATACAAATACTGGCCCCATGCCCGTTCAAGACCATGGTCGAGCAGAACAAGATGGACGAACATGGGCGGCTTATCCTCGGTGCTGACGGTGTGCCGGAAAAGGTCAGTACCCTTGTTTCTTTAACCCGATTCAAGATTGCCTATGTGTTTGATGTGAGCCAGACAGAGGGGAAAGAGCTGCCTTCCCTGGGCGTGGACGAGCTGACCGGCGACGTGGAGGGCTTCGACGAGATCTTTTCTGCTGTCGAAGCCCTCAGCCCGGTTCCGATCCACTTCCGGGAGCCGGAGGAATCCAAAGGCTGCTATAACCAGCTTGAACAGTGCATCTATGTCAATAAGGGCATGAGCCAGGTGCAGACGATGAAAACCCTGATCCATGAGACAGCACACGCAAAGCTCCACGCGCTGCCGGTCTCTGCCGGTATTGTCATGGGCGTGCCGGTCAAGGACAGGCGCACCCGCGAGGTGGAAGCGGAGAGTATAGCGTATGTGGTGTGTCAGCACTTCGGTATCGACACGTCAGATTATTCCTTCGCCTATGTGACCGGCTGGAGCAAGAACAAGGAAACGCCGGAGTTGAAATCCTCGCTGGACTGCATCAGCAAGACCGCCGCCGAAATGATCGACGCCATCGAAAAAGCCTGTCCCGCCATCTCCCGCACAACGATCAAAGAACAGGAAGCGGAAAATGCGTTTCACCGTGAAACGCATTTCTCCGCAGCAAGATAGGAGGTTTACATAAAAACAGATATTCTTCAAACGCTGCGATCCGTGCTTATGGAAAACACGGAACACTACAAGTCAGATTTTGAGTATGACGTTGCCACGTTACTGAAAGCTGCAAAGCAGCCGAAGATTGAGGATCGGACATACTACTGGCTCTCCCGTCCATGCGGGACATGGTGCTTCAAAGAAAAAGAAGTGTTCCTGAAAGATTCCGGTGCCTATAAGACCTGGACGCATTATGAATCGGAGCATGAGGGCTTTCGGGCTTTTCGTGTAGTGATAGAGGAATTGGACGGTGATAAGCTACTCGGCAAGGTGATCCCCTTTGACTACGGAGAGAGTGTAGCGCGCATCAAGCGGGCAGCTTTACCCTATGTGTATATCTCCGGCGAATATGGGGACGGTACAACCTTCCCCCAAATGACCTATGCTGAGTATGAGAGTAGCGAACATATACTTGTAAAGCTCAAGCACGGCGGACTCAAAAGCTGTCAGCTTTACCCCGCAGAAGAAAACGAGGACGAGCTCAAGCTCCGAATCGCGCAGGAGCATACCATGCAGACGCGCAAGGCAGGCCCCAAAAAGGACAGAGGGAAATACGTTTCACGGTGAAACGCATTATCTGTCTGGACATTTTCTGCCGGTTTAACATTTGAATTGCGAAGCAAAACAGCGCCGCCTATGGCGACGCTGTTCTGGCAAGTATGGCATTTGGTAGTACAAACGCCACTTGTTAGGGGGACGCCCCCTAATACCCCTCGTATCAACTTTCATTGCTATTATAGAATCAAGTCGTATTCATTTATCAAATCGACCCTTTCATGAAGAGGAGCTTCACTTGAGAAGGATATATTTAATAGGTTCTCAAAGGGTGCGTACAGTTTTAAAGCCTGGACTATTGTCTGGTTTTCCTGAATATATATTTCGGGTTTGTAATTTACCTCAGTATTTGCGAAGTATATTTTCGTACATATTATCCTCTGCGCAGCGAGTTTAATTCTTCTATACTCTTCAAATGTTATTATGTTAGAATCAATTAACCAAAATACGTTTTTTACAAACTCATCATATTGTTGTTTCACATCATCTGTCGCATGTACAAACCATGATTTTCTAATGGGTTTTCCCTCAGAAAGAGCTCTTATGAATAATTCAAACCACTCGTCATATTTGTAATGATGTAATCTCAACTGATAATCTAATTCAACACAGACATCACAATATGTTTCGAGATACCTGCTAATAGAAACAACAAGTCCGTTTACAACAAACTCTGAGATTTTTTTCAGTCTCATATTTGTTGCTCGACAAGTGGAGTAATCAAATAACCACGCTACGACAACTGACGTCAACCCACCACAACCTATGCTTGCCACTATAGCGAATGCTCTGCTCTCCTGTGAAAGAAAAAAAGACATAAGCGTTATCAACATAGAAGCGCAGAATAGAACTAAGTAGAGTTTAATATTTGGCTTTATCATGCAATACACCCCTTTATCACTAAATAAACAAATTATACCAAATTGTATATTGTTTTCAACACATATTGAAGAATTTGATTGTTAAGAATTATGCGGAAAAGAAGTATACATGTCAGCGTATGGATGAACGAGATAGAATACCAACATCTGAAAAAGCAGACCGAGCTTGCCGGAATGGGAATAGATCCGTTTATTCGATCTCTTGTGTCTGGTGCACAGCTCCGGCCACGCCCTCCCGATCAGTATGCAGCTTTGCTCCGAGAGTTGTCCGCCATAGGCAACAATATCAATCAGATTGCATACTGGGCCAATGCGACAAGGAGCATCCGGGAGCCGGAGATTGTGGAAGCCGCTGCGCTTGCCCGTGAAGCATGGGAGCTTGTGAAGAATGGCCTATGACAAGATCATTGTTGTTCATGCCCGTCTGGACAATCGGATCAATTACGCGCTGAACGAAGCCAAGACGCAGCGCACGGAAACCGGGCAGATTCTTCAAACAGCTATAAACTGCCAGCTCGACAGTGCATACCGAAACATGATGGAGACTAAGCGACGCTGGGACAAGGAAAAGCGCCCCATACAGGGCTATCACATCATACATTCCTTTGCTCCCGGCGAAGTCAAGCCAGAGCAGGCCCACCGGCTCAGCGTAGAGTTTGCCGAGCGGTTGCTGCAAGGACGCTTTGAGGCAGTCGTTGCAACACACATCGACCACCAGCATATCCACGCACATATCGTGTTCAACGCCGTGTCCTGCACAGACGGCAAAATGTACCGGGACAATTTTAAAGCCTACTTTGGAGACATTCGAGGTATCTCAAACGAGATAAGCCGAGAAAATGATCTCTCTGTTATTGAACCTAAAAGCAAAGGAAAGCAGTATGCGGAGTGGAGCGCGGAGCAGAACGGCAAGCCCACCGTGCGCGGTCTGATCCGGCAGGACATTGACGCGGCGCTCATCGAATCCTTTACCCTGCAATCCTTTTATGAGGCTTTGCAGAAGCGGGGCTATGCGATCAAGCGCGGGACCAACGTCAAGCACACGGCGGTCAAGCCGCCCGGCTCAAACCGCTTTTTCCGGCTGGACAGTTTGGGCGACGGCTACACCGAGACTGACATACGGGATCGGCTGAACAAGGGGCGCACAGAGCCAGAGAAGCAGGAACCTGTGACAACGGCGACTGTATATTTCCCAAAAGGCAGATACAAGGTCAAGCGCAGATCTCCCGCACGGCGCGAAAAGCGCAAAATGTCTGGCCTGCGCCGTCTGTATCTGCATTACCTGTATCTTTTATCCCCGCCAAGGCCGCGCCGCCGTCCTGTCCCGTTTTCCGTGCGGGCCGAGGTCAGGCTGCTCGACCAATACAAGCGGCAGTTTGCGCTGCTGCATAAATACCGTATCAACAACGAGAGTCAGTTGTCCATGCTTGCGGATGCCTTGCAAGCGGACATTGACTCTCTTGTTTTATCCCGGCGTGAACTATACCGCCGCAAGCGAAGCAGCGAGGACGTGAGCGCCGAGATCAAGCAAATCTCCCTTGCCCTGCGCCCGATCCGCCGGGAGCTGAGATGCTGCCAACAGATTGCGGAACGTATACCGCAGATTCAAGAGCATATCCGGCTCGACCGGCAGGCCGAGGAACAGGCCAGGATGGAGAAAACAAAAGCAAAGCAAAGGAGGCATGAGTTATGGAAGTAAGCGGCGAAGTAGCGGATCTGTTGGTCAAGGAGGGGCTGGAAGCCGCCAGGATCGCAACGGAGCTTTCCGCAAAGGGTCTTGTCCATGCGGCGGCGCTGCTCGCCGCGATGGTAAAGCAGAATTACAAGGTGGTCGGCAAGGTGGGGATCGAAAAGCTGATGAAAGAGACAAACGCCGAATCCGTCATCATTCCCATCAAGGCCGCGGACTATGAGAAGTTTCAGAAGATCGCCAAACAGTTCGGCGTCCTGTATGCTGCCGTCAGGCATGAGAGCAAGGAAACGGGCGTCATGCACATTGTTTCCAACATGAATTATTCCGCGCAGCTTAACGCCGTCATGGAGGCGATGGATTACGCGGTGCCGGAAGCCGGAAAGGAGGAACAGGCCGCAAAAAAAGCGAAGCCCCGCGCTCCACAAGAGAAGTCCTCAGAAGAGCGCGGGAATGGCTTGAGCAAAGCGACGGATACGACACATGAAAAGCCCTCTGTCCGTCAGAGACTTGCCGCACTGGACGCAATGGCAAAGGAAATGAGCCGGAACGCGCCGGTGAAGCAGAACGAGAAAACACGATAGGAGGTAATTACCCATAGCAGATTTAGCTGCCATAGTTGCGCAGAAAACGCAGAATGATGAGCAATGGAAAGCTCAGCGGCAGGCAGACCGCGAAAACTTCTCTGCCATGCAGGACGGGATCATCACCGAGATCACCCAAAACCCGGAGCTGTACAAAGAGTATCTGAACATGCAGGCGGACAATCCCACATACAGCCCCGGCAACATTGCCCTTGTGATCGGGCAGGGCACCTCAGAAACAACCAGGTTCGGGACGCTGGCCTTTTGGAAAGGCTTGGGCCGCAATGTCAACGACAGCGAAAGGAAAAACGGCATGATGATCTATGCCCGTTCCACTTTCCGAAAGGGCTATGACCTGACGCCGGTCTATGACATTTCCCAGACTTATGGAAAGCCGGTAAAGGAGCCGCCGAAGCTGGTTGAGGGAAGCGACAAGATGGACGCGGCACTCACCGCCCTTCTTAATTACGCTGTTGTACCTCTGGAGCTGAACAAAGATATTAAGCAGCCCGCCCTTTATGACGAAAAGGAACTCAAGATCTCTATCAATCCATCTTCCACGGAATATGAAGTCTTTTCCGCGCTTGCAACAGAGATCGCTCTTTCAAGAATTCACGGCAAGGGCAGATACCCAGATTTCACCCGTGAAGAAAACCTTTTGGATGCGGACAGTATTTCCTACATTCTCTGTCGCCGCTTCGGTGTTGAAAGACCACAGCCGGATGCTTCAAATGTAGCCAAACTCTATGACGGCTATGACGGAACGGAACGGCGCAATGCTTTGGACAAGATTCAGGAAATGTGCAAGCAGATCGGAGGCAGTATAGAACGGAGCATAGAGCCGCAGCAAAGAAGCCGCAGCAACAACAGGAGCGCAAGGTAGAAATAGGTGTTGCCCCCCAAGGGGGCTTGTATACCGGCGACCGGTGCCAGTCAAGGCCAAGGCAAGCCGCCCAGTGTGCGCACTGGGCGGGCCTTGACAGCCACCGGCCCCCGGTATATTGGAGGCTAAGGGGGCAACACCACAGAAGCCCGCTTGCGCGGGCTTTTGCGATTGTGGGAAAGCGCCGCTCGATCCGAGGCGTAGCGCAGATCGGGAGTGCTTGCCTCCCGGTCTCCACGGGTAAAAATGCGTTTCACGGTGAAACGAATTAAGGAGGGATGCCTATATAAGTCAAAAGTCTTTCCGGGACGCCGCCCCATTGTGGGCGGCGTTCTCGGTGTTCGTGCTGTATCTGGCTGTTCTCGCGGCGGGCGTGTATGAGGACGGCATGAATCTCTTTAAGTTCATGGCTGTTTTCCCCAACGCCATGAATCATCCGTTCGCCATACGCTGGACCCGGCACACGGTCAAATTCATGTTGGGAGCCTTGACAATCTACGGCGGAGCTGTCGCTATGTACTACTCTTCCCACATGAACAAGCGCCCCGGCGAGGAACACGGCTCCGCAAAATGGGGCAATGTCCGGGAGCTGGACAAAAAGTACCGGGACAAAGACCCTTGCCGAAACGTAATCCTCACCAAGCATCTCTGCATGAGCCTTAACGGGCGGCAGCACATGAGAAACCTCCTTCAGATCGTCGTCGGCGGGAGCGGCGCGGGCAAGACTCGCTTCGTTGTGAAGCCAAATCTTCTGCTTGCGAACGCCAGTTTCATAGCGACAGATCCGAAGGGAGAGCTCGTCCGCGCCGTGGCACCGTTGCTTCTCCAAAAGGGCTATGTGGTCAAGGTTTTCGATCTGATCGAGCCGAGCCATTCCGACAGCTATAACCCTTTTCGGTATATCCGCAAGGACTCGGACGTGTTCAAGCTCATCAATAACTTTATACAGAACACCACCCCGAAAGGCTCCAAATCCAATGATCCGTTTTGGGAGAAATCCGAAGTGGCGCTGGATTCCGCCCTGATGTTATATCTTCTCCATGAATCCCCGCCGTATGAGCAGACGATGGAAATGATGCTTACCATGATCGAATACGCAGGGGCCAAGGAGGACGATGATAACTTTCAATCGGCGCTGGATCTTCTCTTTGAGGCATTGGAGGAAGAACAGCCGGATCATATTGCCGTGCGGCAATACCACATATTCAAACAGGCCGCGGGCAAAACAGCAAAGTCCATATTGGTCAGCGCCGCCGTGCGGCTTGCCTCCTTTACCTTGCCGGAGATTCAGGACATCACCGACGAGGACAGTTTGGAGCTTTCCAAACTGGGAGAGCGCAAGCAGGCCATTTTCTGCGTGATACCGGACAGCAACGACGTGAGTCTCAATTTCCTTGTAGGAATGTTGTATACCCAGGCGTTTCAGGAGCTTTACTATCAGGCGGACAAGGTTCACATGGGCGGTCTGCCCGTGCCGGTGCGCCTCATGTTCGATGAGTTTGCAAATGTCGCGCTCCCTGATGGATATGCCCGCTTGCAGGCCACTATGCGCTCCAGAAACATCATGGCAACGATCATCCTGCAAAATATCTCCCAGCTCAAGGCCCTGTTCAAAGACGACTGGGAGGGCATCATCGGCAACGCCGACACCATGATTTATCTCGGCGGCAATGAGCAAAGCACCCACAAATATATCTCCGAGCAGCTCGGCAAGGAGACAATCATCACTACATCGAGCAGCCAGGGCAAGGGTAAAAACGGATCGTTCTCGCAGAGTACCCAACAGACGGGCCGTGACCTTATGACCCCCGATGAAGTCCGACTTCTGGATAATAAAAACGCCATTGTGTTCATTCGTGGGGAAAGGCCGGTTATCGACGAGAAATATGATCTGATGAAACACCCGAATGTCATCTATACCGAGGACGGAGGTGCAAAGCCCTACGTCCACAGCCCGCATTGTCTCTACGATATGCGGTATCTTTTATCTACATTGGAGGAAACTGAATGAAAAAATCTATGTCCAAGCGCGTAAAACTCTTTTTCTGTCTTTGGAGTATGCTGACGTTCTGTGTCACCATGCTCAGCACCGCCGCCTTTGCCACCACCGCTGATCCGATTACCGTGGTCAACAATCTGTCTGATTTCATCTTTTCCGCGATCAAGGCCATCGGCGTCATTATCCTCGGCTGGGGCATTGTGCAGGTGGGTATGTCCATCCAGAGCCATGATGCAAGCCAGCGCTCTCAGGGCTTTCTGTGTCTGTTCGGCGGGCTCGTGATCGCCTTCGCCAAGGAAATCCTCAGCACCATCGGCGCACTCTGATTCTTGCACCCCGGAAATGCGTTTCACCGTGAAACGCATTTCCACTCTAAAAAATCTGGAGGTGAAGTCAATTAGTGATAACTGGGTCGTAAGAAACCTTGAACGTGCTATCGCCACATGGAACGGCAAGCTGGCCGAGCTATGGCAGCTCATCACGCAGACACCGGAAACATTCAAGGGCGGACAGATCTGGAACGTGATTGTCAACATCAATTCCGCTTTGACCGGCATAGGCTATGGGTTACTTGTCTTGTTCTTTGCAATCGGTATCTTTTCCTCAGCGGCATCCTTTAAGGAACTGCAAAGGCCGGAATTTGCCCTGCGTCATTTTATCCGCTTCGTGCTGGCCAAGGTCGCCGTAGGACGCGGCATGGAGATCATGACCGCCATTTTTGCCATTTGCGGCAGCGTCGTGTCTGCGTCCATGAACAGCATCGGCGGCGCCGTCGCGGATTCCGCCACGCTGCCGACAGAGATCGTCAGCGCCATTGAGGATGTGGGCTTTATGCAGAGCATACCGCTCTGGCTTGTGTCCTTCCTGGGGAGCCTCTTCATAACCGTCATGTCCTTTATCCTGATCCTGACCGTCTACGGGCGCTTTTTCAAGCTCTATCTCTATACCGCCATGTCGCCGCTGCCGTTTGCCTCTTTTGCCGGAGAGACTACCGCCGGGATCGGCAAGGCGTTTGTGAAATCGTATATCGGCGTATGTCTGGAGGGTGCGGTCATTGTGCTGGCCTGCCTGATCTACTCGGCGTTTCTGTCCAGTGCCGCGCCGACCGTGGACACAACGCTGCCAGCCGTGACAATGGCCTGGGAATACATCGGGGAGCTTGTCTTTAATATGCTGGTTCTGACTGGACTGGTAAAGGGCGCGGATCGCATCGTGCGGGAGATGTTCAGCCTATAAGAAAAAAGTATTCTGTCATCTACGCCGATCCCCCGTGGCGTTATAAGATGTACCGGGGAAACGGATATATAGAGCGGCATTATCCGACAATGGAGCTTGAGCAGATCACAGCTCTGCCTGTAAAGGAGCTTGCAGAAAAGGACGCTATTCTTTTTCTCTGGACAACGCTACCCATGATACAGGAGGCTTTGCAGGTCATCAAGGCGTGGGGCTTTGAGTACAAGACCACGGCTTTTGTGTGGGTGAAGCTGGCCCGGCACAGCAACGGCATCTTTTGGGGCCTCGGCTACTGGACGCGCTCCAATGTGGAAATCTGTATGCTTGCCACGAAAGGCCATCCGAAGCGTGTAGCGAAGAACATCCACCAGGTCATCATTTCCCATGTGGAGGAACACAGCAAAAAGCCCGCCGAGGCCAGGCGGCGCATCGAAGCTCTCATGGGCGATGTACCCAAAATAGAGCTGTTTGCCCGGCGTCCGGTCCGCGGCTGGGATGTATGGGGAAATGAAGTTGTGAGTGACATTGTGATGAAAGGAAGCGACGGGATCGATTGACCCCGCCGAAAAAGATTGATAACTGATTTTTATGGTATATGTTGACTATTACACGGTTTTCCTGTAAAATAATAGTCCCCGAAAGGGGCGGTGAAGAGTAAACAACAAACACGCAGGCGGTTGGTTCCATCCCTCCGAAAGGAGGTGATGCGTATGCGTCTGACCTTTCATATAGGAAAGTATACCGTGACGATCATCGTCCGGGAAACTTCCAAGAAGGCAAAGACACAGCACGATAAAAAATCTGCCGCCACTCCGCATAAGTGACGGCAGGTTTTGTGGCTTTGCCACATAATAAAAGCTAACCTTTGAGGAGCTAACCGTGTGCGTGGTTTGCTCTTCACTGTTATTATAGGGCTAAGAATCAGTTTTGTCAATCTCAAATCATTCATGCAGTGCGTCTTTGCCAAAAGACGTGCTTTTTTAATGCGTTTCACCGTGAAACGCATTAGATTCAAATGAAATGAGGTGTATTTTATAGAGGTAAAAATCCCGAAAGAAATCCGGCAGTACAAGGAAAGTATCTTCTTTGGCCTGTCCGCCCGTCAATTCTTCTGTTCAGTTATCGCTGTCCTGATCGCGGCAGGCGTCTACCTGCTTCTCGGCAAGGTGATCGGCAAGGAAAGTGCAAGCTGGCTCTGTATTGTGCTGGCAGCTCCCGCAGCCATGGCCGGCTTCTTCTCCTATAATGGCATGACCTTTGAGCAGTTCCTATGGGCTGTCATCAAGACCGAGTATCTATGCTACGGCGGCAGAAAGTACATTTCTGACAGTGCCTATTACAAATGCTTCAACAGAAAGGGGCGTGGTGACTTTGATTAAAACCCTCGCAGCCGCAAACCAGAGTGAGCGCGTCAAGCTCAAAATCCCGCGCTCCGTGCAGGATACCATCCCGATCCGGCGCATCTACACCAACGGCATTTGGGAGGTCGGCAGAAAGCACAGCCGGAGCTGGAAGCTGACCGATGTAAACTATATCGCCGCCTCGCAGGAGACACAGAAGAGCATCTTCAAAGCCTATTGCGGGGCGCTGAACTCTCTGCCCACGGACGCCACCGCCAAGATCACCATCGTAAACCACCGGCTCAATCCCGCAGAGTTTGAACGGAGAATCCTCCTCGCCTACAAAGATGACTGGCTCGACCACTACCGGGAGGAAGCCAACCGGATCATGATCGACCGGGCGGCGCAGAGCAACAATCTTGTCCAGGAGCGCTTTGTCACCCTGTCCATCCCGGCAAAGCGCATCGAGGAAAGCGCAAAGTATTTCCGCCGGGCCGAAACGAATCTGCAAAAGACCTTTTCCCGTCTGGACTCCGGCATCCAGCCCGCCATGAACTATGACCGGCTGCGTATCCTCCATGACTTTTTCCGTCCGGGCTATGAGCAGTATTTTGATTATGACGATTACCGTTATATGCACAGCGGCAAAGACTTCCGAAACCTGATCTGTCCGGATGGGATCACGTTCCGGCGCAACCACTTTGAGTTTGGAAACAAGTTTGGACGCGCCCTGTTCCTGCGTACCTACGCTTCCTTCCTCATGGACGATCTGATTTCCGACATCACCGAATACGCCCGTGACCTTATCCTCTCCATTGACCTGATCCCGGTGCCTACCGATGAAGCGGTCAAGGAAGTGGAGAGCATTATCCTCGGTGTGGAAACCGATATAACCCGCTGGCAGCAGAGGCAGAACAGCCGCAACAACTTTACCGCCGAGGTTCCCAGGACGATGGAGCAGAAGCGGGACAATTCCCGCGAGTACATGGACGATCTGACCATGAACGACCAGCGCATGATCTTCTCTCTCATAACCCTTGTCCATACCGCCGATTCTCTGGAGCAGCTTGACGCCGACACCGAAAGCCTGATCGCCATCGGCAAGGAGCATCTTTGTGATATTTCCTCCGCCCGCTTCCAGCAGGAGGACGGTTTGAATACCGCCTTGCCCTATGGTCTGCGCCGCATCCATGCCCTGCATACTCTCACAACAGAGAGCTGCGCCGTGGCAATCCCGTTTCGGGCGCAGGAGATTCAAGACCCCGGCGGTCTGTCATACGGCATCAATGAAGTATCTAAAAATCCCCTTATCTGTGACCGCAAGCGGCTTGTGTCGCCTCATGCGTTTTATCTGGGCGTGTCCGGCTCCGGCAAGTCTATGGGCATGAAATCTACGATCATGAATGTTGTCCTCGGCACAGAGGACGATGTGATCATTGTGGACGCGGAGCGCGAATATGGCACACTGGCCCGCGCTTTTGGGGGCGAGGTCGTGGAGATCAGCCCGCACAGCGCCCACCACCTGAATCCGCTGGAGGTGGTTTTCGGCTTCAATGACGAAAACCTGATTGCTCAGAAGTCCGGGCTTATTACAAGCATTTTGGAACAGCAGATGGCAAACGGAGCGATCAAGGGCAGCTACAAATCTATCATTGACCGCTGCACCGCCAATATCTACAAGCCCTATCTGAAAGGCAAGGCTCCGGCACCGCTGCTCACTGACTGGCGAAATGAAGTCCTCAAGCAGAAAGAGCCGGAGGCGCGGGAGCTTGCCCTCACCGCCGAGCTGATTACCGAGGGCAGCTTGAATGTCTTTGCCCACCAGTCTGACGTGGACATGAGCAACCGCATTGTCGTGCTGGATCTCTATGAAATGGGTGAAGCGCTGCGCCCGACGGCGCTTGTCGTAACACTGGAGGCCATACAGAACCGGGTCATGGAAAACCGCAAGCGTGGGAAATTCACCTGGGTCTTTTTGGACGAGGTATATCTGTACTTCCGTCACCACTATTCCGCCGAAATGCTCTATAACGCATGGAAACGCTTCCGCAAGTACGGCGGCATCATGACAGCAGCTACCCAGAACATCGAAGAATGTCTGCGCTCCGACACGGCGAGGCTCATGTTTGCAAACTCCGAATTTCTCATGCTGTTCAACCAGGCGGCGACCGACAGGGCCGAGCTTTCCAATCTGCTTCATATCTCAGATACGCAGATGGGCTATGTGACCGACGCGGAGCCGGGTCATGGGCTCCTGCGCGTCAGCGGTGCTGTGATCCCGTTTGACTGCTCCGTACCGCGTGATACAGAGCTTTACAGGCTCATGAACACGACGCCGGGGCGCGGCTGATATGGAGAGGAAAAAGAAAGAGGCTGTCCGGGGAAAGCATATTAAGGAAAAGCCGGACAGCAAGCTCACCCCGAAAGCAGCCATGCGGCGCGCCGGACGCTATAAGGCGATTGAAGCGGCAAGAAAGCAAGTACAAGAGGCCCAGCAGCAGGATCAGGAACCGTACTCCGCGACGGACAAGGTGGAATCTTACACCGTGGGCGCGGTGCATGAGATAATCCGCTATCCCCGGCATGAAAACAATCCGTTTCACCGTGAAACGGATTACCGCGAGGCTCCGGAACCGAAAGCTCGTCCTTCACATACTTATACGCAGCGTGAAGCTCCAACACCTAAAACGCCGACACCTCAAGAGCGTATGCGCCGCGAGATGGTTAGAGAGTACCGGCAGACCAAGGCAGACCAGATCAAGGATGTTTCTCCCGGCTCCATGCGAAATGCAGATACACCCAGAGCAGAAGCTCCGGCGCCGCAAAGGTATACCCACAGTGAAGCACTAGCTCCCAAGCCACCAACACCTCAAGAGCGTATGCGCCGGGAAGCGGTCAAAGAGTACCGACAGCCCAAAGCTGAGCAGAGCAAAAATGCGTTTCACCATGAAACGGATTACGCCGAGGCTCCAGCTCCAAAAGCACCGACACCACAAGAGAGTATGCGCCGCGAGGCCATCAAGGAATACCGGCAGGCCAAAGCAGAACAGAGCAAAAATGCGTTTCACCGTGAAACGGATTACACCGAAGCTCCGGCTCCTAAAGCACCTACACCACAGGAGCGTATGCGCCGGGAAACGGTCAAAGAGTACCGACAGGCCAAGGCAGAACAGAGCAAAAATGCGTTTCACCGTGAAACGGATTACGCCGAAGCTCCGGTTCTTAGAGCCGAAAAGCCTCAAAAGAAGATGCTCCAGAGTTTTCTTGGGGAAGAAAAAGAAACTGCGCCGCTCCTTCAGGCAGGCGAAGCGCCTGCGGTCAGCCCAATAAAGAATGAGGCCGAAAGCGTAAAACCACGCATCCAGCCCAAAAAGCGAGAAATCCGAGAAAGCGTAAAATCTCCCATCACAGTTACGGGGCAGCGTCAGACGGCGCTGCCCCGCAATACTTCCTCAATCAAAACCGCAAAGAAACAGCTCATCAAAGAACAGGGCCGGAAAGCAGCCCGTGAGAAAGCAGTCAAGGAACTGACCACCGGCACAGTCAGTACCGGCAGCAAGGTCATAAAAGCGCTCAGTGTTGCAATCAGCAGAGCGCTCACGCCCAGCCGGGAAACGCTGATCTATGCAGCGGGCATCCTTATTCTGATCCTGATCCCGTTTGTCGTGATTATGGGCGTGGCCTCCATGCTAACAAGCACCGGCAAAGGCCGCGACAACTTTGTGCCCGTCAGTGAGGACGTGGAGGGCTACCGGCCTCTTATCCGGCAGTACGCCGCAGAGTTTGGCATCCCCGAATTTGAGGACTTGATCGCCGCCGTGATGATGCAGGAAAGCGGAGGCCAGACCAGCGACCCCATGCAATGCTCGGAGAGTGGATACAACACCGAGTATCCCCGTGAGCCGGGAGGCATCACTGATCCCGAATACTCCATCAAGGTCGGCGTCCAGACGCTTACCGAAGTCCTTGACATGGCTGGTGTGGATAGCCCCGTCGATCTGGACAGAATATCTCTGGCTCTGCAAGGTTACAACTACGGTTCCGGCTATATCTCCTGGGCGTTGTCCAATTACGGGGGCTATTCCGAGCTTAACGCGATTGAGTATTCTGACATGATGGCTGAGCAGTACGGATGGTCGGGCTACGGCGACAAAGCCTATGTGTCCCACGTTCTCCGGTATTATCCCATCGGGCGCTCTTTTATGAGTGAGGGCGACGCCGCCATTGTTGCCGTGGCACAGACTCAGATCGGCAATGAGGGCGGGCTGAAATACTGCGAGTGGTACGGTTATCCTTACCGCGTGGAATGGTGCGCGATCTTTGTAAGCTGGTGCGCCGACCAATGCGGCTACCTGGACGCGGGAGTGCTGCCGAAGGAGCTGAATGTGATCCCGTATGTGGAATGGTTCCGGGAGCGCGACCAATGGCAGTACATGGACTATGAGCCAAGCCCCGGCGACCTGATCTTTTACGATTGGGAGTGCGACGGCCTGGCCGACCATGTAGGCATCGTTGAGCGAGTGGAGGACGGCATTGTGTACAGCATCGAGGGCAACGCCGGGGACGCTTGTATTGAAAACAGTCATTACCTCGGCTCGGCACCTATTTATGGGTATGGCTGCCCGGCTTACTGATTTACACCGCAAGAAATCTGAGACATAATATCATTTTAAAAAATCTAACAGATTCACTTATGTTGACATTCTGCACCTAGCGGACAGCATAGTGTACAGCATCGAAGGCGGCCATGGAATCACATTATTGCTCCGCTGCGTCTCTCAATATACTGTTGAAAAGTCCAAACAGTTAATGCAAGGCATTCATTATATTAGATGCCTTGCATTAATTGTTACGCATATAGTTCGTACATTTGTTTCGCCAAATATTAGAAAGTGCTTACCTAATTTTCTTCGTGCTATAATTATCAAGATGCTTACCACAATGACCAATTATAATCTTATCAACTAATTGGGGTTCATAGGCAAAATAGAGCCGAATAGATTTTGGATCATTATCTTTTGTTCCATTTTTTATGTGCGCCTCAATGTTGATCTCTTGCCCGTTGTAAACATCAAAGTATTGTTTCATCAGACTTCTGTCAACATGGGTCATTGAGCCAACTCCACGTGAACAGTCCCATCCTGTTCTTTGTGTAAACTCCTTATACGCTTGAGCAGGATTTTCATGTAACAAGTCATACAAATCGTTCGCAACATGATAGAATACCTCCCAAAGAAAATCACTACGGGTTTGGCATTCATTCATTGATCGGTATGCACGCTCTGTGAAGACAACACGGTCTGGGTAGACTGTTTCAAAATATTTGGCAATAGCTGGCGGTGTATTAGGATAATCACTTATGGTTCGTACACTTTGACTCGCGGCTTCAATCATTTTTGCTTGTGACGCTGTTTCTCTCAAAGCATCAACTTGAAGCTCCAAATTGTAATTATCTGATTTTAATCTATCAAGTTCTTCTTTATATTCCCGTGCGCGTCGCTCAGCTGCCTCGCGCTTGTCCGATTCATCTAGATACTCTCTCATTGCCTCGTCGATTTCTGTTTCGCTTTTTGCTCGTATCGCTTTTATTTTCTTATGCCGTTCGTCTTCGTCAACAAGAGCTTTACAGCTATCCAGTCGAAACATTGTCTCATAAAAATGGACATCTTGAGCAAGTGCTCTGCGAAAAATATCAAACACACACTCTTCACCATTTTCACGTATAAAGGCAGCAGGTATAAATCTGTGTTTAAAACGGTCATTATGGTCGTTTATATTGATTTTGGGACGATACAAACGAATCGCTCCTCCTGCACAGCCATATCGCTCGTCAATATACCATCTCATTTCACTTGCAAAATCGATATTGTTAGAACAATAGACCAAAGCGTTAGCAGCTACACTTTTTGCCAGTTTTATGGGATTGACGAGCATCAACAAATCCGTATCGTCTGCATCTTCATCAGATCGACATGGACTAATGTAGATGACTGGTACTTCACGCTCAGGGTTAAATAGGACTTTTTCAAAAGAAGGATAGTCGCCTGGATTAAGCCATATCGGATCGTTTGTCAACGTGTCAGGGCCAATTGAACATTTAATTTTGTCATGATCAAGTAGTTTTCTAATTACACGAGGAACTGTAATAACAGGATTATCCTCGCAAAAACCAATAAAGCCTGGCATATCGTTGTATGTAACAACATATGAAATCTCGGCAGACATGTCAGTTTTTGACTGATAGCCTATTTCTGTTGTCCATTCTCTTTGAGCATATCCCTCAACAGGGTCTTTCTTTTCAACGATTTTACAAGCCCACGATTTTACTGCACTGTCCTCTGAGATGTGAAATACCGACTCTGCATAAACGTGGTTGGTTTTTTCCTCATCAAATATTTTCCCACCATTTTTGAATCGCGTCCATGCCTTCATTTTAGAATCAATAATAGTATGTCCGCCAATATTCCACTTGCTGAGAAGCCATCCGCGAATTTCCATAATCAGCGTCCACAACAAATCAGCAGTTGGCTCATTTGCCGTTACAGTAAACTTAGCTTTATAAAACATTGTTGAGCTTAAATCCTGCATATTGTTTCTCCTCTCTATTGGATTACCTAAAAATGGATAAGCTTCAACGACTTAAATCATCATTTTTCGACTATCATTATATCATAATAAAGGCTATTTGTATATATCGGTTTGTTATGTTGCTTGATGCAAAGAACATGGAGCGCAGGAAACATACTTCATATGTGCCTCTGCTCTTTAATTAGCTTGTTAAGTGCAAAAAATACGTTTCATCGTGAAACGCATTAATTATTGAAGCGCATCTTCTTATAAGGCCATGAACCCCATAAGGTTTGACTAATGTATTGCAAACCGCATAACATTATAGTACAATGCCCCTTAAAGGTGGTGTTTTCATGAAAGACGCAATGGTCAGCGCCCGCGTGGAATACGATGTGAAGACAGAAGCAGAGAATATTTTGCAGAAGCTGGGTATTCCGGTTTCAGTGGTCATTAACTCCTTGTATCGCCAGATCATCTACCGGCATGGCGTTCCCTTCTCCCTGACGATCCCGGTGGAGGAGAAAACGCTGGATACCATGAGTACGGCAGAATTGGACGCCAAAATCCAGCACAGCTATGAACAGTCACTTGCCGGGGCAGGACGCCCGTATGACCAGGTCTTTGACGAACTAGAACGTGGGCTTGCCTGACTTAATAACTCCCTGCGAAAAATATTATGTAAACTACACTCTTTAATTGCTGGTCTTTAAAGAAAAGCTTGCTTGTATTGTCATTTATATGATGATACAATACGGGAGGGAGTAGTATTGAGCTCATTTGAAAACACTGCGTTTTAACAATTAGCGTATTACTAGCAAATGATAATGGAAATTAGGAGATATAGATATGGAACAACTCCAGGTCATAGTAGCTACAGACTGGTGGGTAATTGCAGCTACAATTCTTTCGGGTATTCTCGCAGCAGCCGCGACAATTATCGCAGTTGTTTATACGAATAAGCAAACAAAGATACAGCTTAAACAGCAGGAAGAAAAGTATGCCGCTGAACGTATAGAACAAATCAAGCAAAGTAAATATGTTGTGATTAAGCCTTCGCTTCTCCTTACGAACATGGATAATTTTTTAGATAGACTGCTCATTCAAAATGATTATAACAGGGTATTGCTTTTCTCCGGTGAAGACGGTTTCGAGTTCTATGATAGAGACGATTTGAGGCAAAAACAGACTTGCAGATTTTTGGTGATTGAAAATAATGCGGAGAATGATATAGTTGACATTTCTATACAGTCCTCAACTATATTGACTAATAGTAGTACCGATAAGAAGATGGAGTACTCAACATTAAACAAATCTGCTCTCTTGAGAAGTCACGAAAAGATCATTATGCGGCTTGCTGATCAACGCCAATTTGAATCCATTCTTGCAATGAACAAAGAAAAGATACCACACGATTTATCTTTTGACTGCAAGGTTGTCTATTCAACGCTTGCGAATCAGAGAATTAATTATCACTACAAAGTAAAAATCGTGAATGATATAAAAATAGAAGTAGAATGTGATGAGATTGATTCAGTAGTTGATAATTATGCAGGCCAGCATTTTCCGACCTCAACATGCAGAAATTTGCAAGATACAATTTCCTCTATTGATAGAAGTGCCTACTATTGGCAAAAGATGGCTAGATATCAGATTAGAGGAATGAGAGATGTAATGCAGGAGGGATTCCAAACTGCTCCAAATAATAACAATACTTCTGATGAAACCGTCAAAGAATAAATATTATTAAGCGTTTTTGGACGCGGTGCATCTGTGCCGCGTCCTTTTTCTATACAAAAACGGGATAGTTCAAGCCTACCCCGTTATTTTTCCCAGCTATCTATCATTGTCGAAATAATCCTGAGTTTATCAGGCGCAAGCCCTCGGATTTTTTGTGCCAGCAGATTCGACCCATTTGGATCGGGACGATCTGTGTCAAAGAACTCCTGCGGCGTGATGTTGAAATAATCGCAGATATAGAAGAACGCCTGCATAGAAGGATACGCTTTTCCGTTCTCGATTTCGTTGATATAGTTCTCACTCTGGCCCAAAGACAGGCTCATGTCTCTTGCAGAAACGCCCTTATTCATGCGCAGCTTGACCAAGCGGGCAGTAAATTCTTCCCTCTCCATCGACTATCACCATCTTCTGAATCAAATAGCGTAGTCATTTTACAATATAGGAGTGGGTATTATACATGAATAATTTTGGTATATCATTGAAATACAAGATTAAATCATGTATAATCTCAACAGCACCCAATTAAGAACGGAAAGCGTGAAGGATATGAGCAAAAAGAGCTGTGCTATAATAGCGGAACCGCCCATGTGTTTCAGGTGGGGCTATGATGAAGAGGATGAACGCTGCTGCGCGCTTAAGCTGCTTTTGTTGAACAATCTGTCGTTGATGCAGGCCAGCGGCGTGACCCGGTTTTATGTCCCACTCGACGCTGGGGTTGGGATCTATTGCGCGGAGATTCTTCTTTCTCTGATGGAAGAGAACAGGCAAATCGAGCTGAACTGTCTCCAGCCCTATGAGGATCAGGCGGCAAAGTGGTCACCCGATCTGCGGGACAGGTACTTTTCGATTCTGGAAAAGTGCAGCGCTTCCTCGTCGATTTCCCTTCACAAGACACCCACCTGCGAATTGGATATGCTGTTGGAGGCGATTGACCTCTGTGAGATCATCATATTCGTTCAGGTAGAGGAAACGGTACAGGACAAGACCTTTGCCACGGCCCTCCGATACGCAAAACGCATAGGTCGGGAAGTGAATGTTATTATGCCACCAATGCTATCTTTCTAACTAATGCGTTTCACCGTGAAACGCATTTCTTTATAGCCAAATCATTGGAAAAGTCACCTTGCAATAGCCAATCCAACACTGTATAATTAAGGAAAACAATCACATTTCAAATCGTAGCGTACAAAGGAGAATTGCAGAATGGCACGGGGAGAGAAAAAGGCAAAGGAACAGAAGCCCATTGAGCAGACCATTTGGGATGCAGCGAACAAATTGCGCGGCAAGGTGGAGCCAGCCGAGTACAAGCATGTTGTTCTGTCCATGGTCTTTTTGAAATATGCGAATGACCGATTCAATGATCACCGGGAACAGATGATTGCCGCAGGCCAACAGGCTTTTCTGGAAATGATGCCTTTCTACACGAAAGACAATGTGTTTTATATCCCGGAGTGTGCGCGCTGGGCCTTTATCATGGAGAACGCAAAGCAGCCTGATATTGCAATCAAGATTGATACCGCGCTGCATGAGATTGAAATGAAAAACCCGACACTGGAAGGAGCTTTGCCGGATAACTATTATTCACGCCTTCACATGGACCCCAGCGGCTTGTCCTCTTTGCTTGACCTGATCAACGGGATAGACCTTCAGGTAGGCGGTGATAAGGACGTTTTTGGCCGTGTTTATGAGTATTGCCTGCGTCAGTTTGCCTTAAAAGAAGGCAAAGGTAAGGGAGAGTTCTATACACCGAGAACAGTTGTCGCTTTACTCTGCGAACTGATCGAGCCGTATTCCGGTGTTGTATATGACGGAGCCTGCGGCTCCGGCGGTATGTTCGTCCAGTCCATGCGCTTTGTTGACGAGCACAAGGGCAATCGTCTTGCTGTATCCATCTACGGCCAGGAGCTGACGGATACGACCCGACGCCTAGCTAAGATGAACCTTGCGATCCGGGGGATCTCCGCAAATCTCGGCGCGGAGGCTGCCAACACTTTTCTGAACGATCAGCATAAAGACCTTAAAGCGGATTTCTCGCTGGAAAACCCGCCCTTCAACCAGAAGGACTGGCGCGAGACCAACCAGCTGAATGATGATCCGCGCTGGAACGGCTATCCGACGCCTCCGACCAGCAATGCCAACTACGGCTGGCTGCTGAATACACTGTCCAAACTCGGGCAGAACGGCGTTGGCGTGGTGCTGCTGGCAAACGGGGCGCTTTCGTCCAGCGGGGACGAATACGAAATCCGTAAGCGTATGATAGAAAACGATGTTGTTGAGTCTATCATCATCATGCCGCAGAACATGTTCTACACTACGAACATCTCCGTGACCATTTGGATTTTGAACAAGAATAAGAAAGCCCGCATTGAAAAGCGCCCTGAGGGGAACGTTACTTTCCGTGACCGAAGCGGAGAAATCCTGTTTATGGACTTACGGCAGATGGGGCACCCCTACGAGAAAAAATACATCGAGTTCACAGAAGAAGACAGGGCCATCATAATTGACCGGTTCAAATCATGGCGCTTGGAAGGCTATGGGACGCCTTATGAGGACATCCCAGAATTCTGCTACGCTGCGAAGAAAGCCGAAATCGTCGAGAAGGATTACAGCCTTGTCCCCAGCCGGTATATAGAATTTGTCCGTGCTGGTGAAGATGTTAACTACGACGAGAAAATGACCCAGTTGCAGGCTGAACTAAAAGAGTTGCTTGTTCAGGAGCAGCAATCCAGACAGGAACTGCTTGAAGTGATGAAGCACCTCGGCTATTCCATAGAGATTTGACGGGGGTGTATCTATGATAGGAAACTTCCAAAAAATCGGCGCTTATATTTCTGTTATTGACAATCGCAACACAGACGGCAGCATTACAAGGCTTATGGGTATCAGCATAGACAAGTGTTACATCCCGTCTGTCGCAAATGTCATTGGCACCGATCTCAACAACTACAAAGTCATTCGGAAAGGTCAGTTCGCCTGTAGTCTTATGCAGGTTAGCCGAGATCAACGAATTCCTATTGCTATGTATGAGGATGACGCTCCGGCCATCATGTCCCCGGCGTATGTGATGTTTGAGGTTTCGCATCCGGACGAGTTGCTTCCTGAATACATGGAGCTGTGGTTCAAACGGGCCGAGTTTGACCGTGAAGCATCGTTTTATGCGGTTGGAGGCGTTCGCGGCTCTTTGGATTGGGAGGATTTCTGTAAGATGGAGCTCCCTGTCCCGCCGCTTCCGGAGCAGCAGAAGATCGTCCGGGATTATCAGGTGGTTAGTGACCGGATTGACCTTTTACGGAAAATCAATTCCAATCTTCAGAGTATAATCGATGCATATTTCGAGAGATTCTATTCTGAAAACTGTGACATGGAAACCATTCTATCAAGCGTTTGTACGCTCACATCGAGCAAAAGAGTTTTCGCTGAGGATTATGTTTCTGAAGGTGTTCCTTTTTATCGGGGCGGTGAGATTTCACTTAAAAAGACTGGTGAACCAATAGAAGATCCTTTGTTTATCTCCCGAGAGCATTATGAGTCGATTAAAGAGACCTACGGGATACCCACTGAAGGAGATATACTTATAACAGCAGTTGGAACGATTGGAAATAGCTACCTTGTAGAAAACGAAGAATTCTATTTTAAAGACGGAAACATTATTTGGATGAAGGATTTTACCGAGCCAGAGTATCGTTTTTTTGTGTATGATTTCTTACAATCAAGTATGTTTCGAGGCTTACTTAATTCGCTCTATATAGGATCTACCCAAATTGCATTGACAATAGTGGGTTTATCCGGAATGAAATTGAATATACCAGAATTGTCTGACCTTCAAGAATATGCATCTCGGAGCGCTGTTTATAGGAAGGAAATACAGCGCAATCAGAAGGAGTTATTAGAGTTGCATAATCTAAGGAAACTGCTATTGTCAAAAGGAGCGTGATGTAGATGTCGGCAATCTTTACTAAGGTCGTTCTCGAACAGGCCATCATCTATCACTCTCATCGGAGGTGAAAACTGTGTTCGTTTCTGACTATTTTCAATTAGACGAAGAACAGTTTGATACAATGTGCTCTATGGGAGTGTTCGATGCCCTCCTTGATGCAGACAGCAACTTTTTCATCAATATTATTCGGCTGAAGGAGTCCACAATTCCGGAATTCATCGACGCATATCAGCACATCAATCAGTTCTTTAGCGATATAGCTACTCTGCTGGATGCAGCTGACACTCCAACGATGAAAGACAAAATGTATCGGGCCGCGAGATCCAGGTTCAGTTTTCACGAGGTCAACGGGATAAATCTCGGTTTTTCTAAATCTGAATACGGTGCGGGCTGGGGAGAAATCCTGTCAAATCAGTTTTTGTTCGATGCTTACCAGATCGTCAAAAAGGGGTCTAAGCAACCAGAGCTGTTTCACCTTGTGAGCCTCTTTGAAGAAGATGTTGGCCCAGATAGACTCAGCGATATGATTGCTACAATCATCGAGCCGCAAATCATTTCCTATACGATCCGCATTATGAATGAGCTGGGAATCTCTAAGAAAACCCGACCTGGTTTGGTGTTCCTGAAAAATGGGTTAGCCCAAAACCCGTATAAGAAAGCACCTATCCTTCTTTTGCCTGAGGAAGTACTCCATGAAATACCAATTGCAAAAGGATGGGATGACATTAACAGAGTCATCGCAGAGAATAAGATCATCCGGCAAGAAATCAGCGCTGAAGTCGGAAGCGCATGGTTAAAGTGGGCTTCGGCAGATCGAAAAATGTATTTGAAAACTCATGTTTTCATGGAACCGGATGTCTGTAGCCGAGTAGTAGATGGATATCTTCATCAGGAGCTTTCAGCTTATGATCTCAGAAATGATCCTGACTACTTCGTGGAATTGCTCCTGAAAAAACTGAAGAAATCAGATTTGTTTAATCGGAAGATCGAGCATCCATCAAGTGTAGTTGCAACTCGAGAAATCATTGAGATTTTCAAAGACTGGGTAGAAAACAACCGGGGTTGGGCTGAGATACATGGTGCGCCAAGTCAAAAGCGTGAGAAAGCAGTGCAGCGTTTCATGCATCTCGGAGCAAAATACTATGTTGAAAAGAACAATCTCGATTTTTCATGTGAACCCGATGAGGGTCGTGGCCCGGTAGACATCAAACTCAGCAGAGGGACGGATAAAACTCTGGCTGAGATAAAACTATCATCCAATGCTCAATATCTGCACGGATACGAAATGCAGATAGAAGAATATGGCAAAGCGGAGCGAACCAGGAATCTCATATATGTGTTCGTAGATGTCGGAAACCCCGGCAGGAGAAAGTCAATCATTGATTTGTATAACAGGACAAGGATGTCTGGTAACCCATATCCAGAATTGATCATCATCGATGCGAATCCGAAAAAAGCGGCAAGCACTTTTGAACGTGAACCGTTGAATGGTGACCTTGATATATCCGAACTGGATACATTGGACTTGGAATTACCCGAGTTAAACTTTGAAATTCCAGAGCTTAACATGGATGATTTTGACCTATTCAACTTGGATAATGAAACAATAAAGGGGGATTGATATTTGTGTCATCAATTTTTTCCGAGGCTGTACTCGAACAGGCCATTATAGATAAGTTTATAGCAGAGGGCTACGAGTACGTCTCTGGCGATGACCTTCACCGAGAACTGACGGACGTTCTGATTGAAGAAGATCTCTCTAAGTTCCTCGCGGCGAAGTATGCTCCGCAGGGTATCACCGGCTCCGAAATCAGTTCTATCATTCGCTCCCTCCGGTATGCCTCTGCGTTGCCGGTGTACAGCGCCAACCGGAGCATGTTTCAGCGAATGGTTGAGGGAGAAAACTTTGTCCGCGAAGACCGGAGTGCAAAGGACTTCTATCTGCGCCTGATTGACTTTGACGAAACTGAAAATAAGAATATAGTCAAGATCGTCAATCAGATGACCGTCAAAGGGCCGAAGGCAACACGCCGCCCGGATGCCATCGTATACATAAATGGTTTGCCCGTTGTGGTAATGGAGTTCAAATCTGCCATTAAAGAAGACACAACGATCCATGATGCCTACATACAAATCACTACACGCTACATGCGGGACATCCCGGAGCTTTTCAAGTATAACTGCTTTGCTGTCCTTTCTGACGGCGTAAATACGAAAGCCGGCAGCATTTTTGCAGACTATGAGCATTTCTATTCCTGGCGGCGCATTGAAGCAAATGATCGCCCGGCAGACGGTATAGACGCACTGGATACGATGATACAGGGCATGTTTCGGAAGGAACGCCTGTACGACATAATCCATAATTTCATCTATTTCCCGGATACAGACAACGGTAAGAATGTGAAAGTGGTAGCCAGTTATCCGCAATACTTCGCTGCGCGGAAGCTGTTGGCTAACATTCTGTCACACCAAAAGCCCATTGGTGACGGCAAAGGCGGTACATACTTCGGCACGACCGGATGCGGCAAGAGCTTTATCATGCTGTTTTTGACACGGCTTATCATGCACGAGCCAAGCCTTCATTCTCCCACAGTCGTTTTGATTACTGACCGTTCCGACCTGGACGATCAGCTTTCCCGTCAGTTCTTGAATTCCAAGAAGTTCATCGGTGATAATAGTGTCGTAGAAATGGATAGCCGGGAGCAGTTGCAGGACGTTCTGGCAAAGACGGCCAGCGGGGGCGTGTACCTGACGACGATTCAGAAGTTTGCAGACGAGTTTGGTGAACTCAGCACCCGCCAAAATATCATCTGTATTTCTGACGAGGCACACCGAACGAGCAACAATTTGGACATGAAGCTGGTTGTGAAGTCCGACGAAGTTTTGAAACGCTATGGCTTTGCAAAGTTCCTCCATACCGCTTTGCCGCAGGCAACATATATCGGCTTCACAGGAACGCCAGTGGATGCAACTATGGATGTGTTCGGGCCTGTCATTGACCAATACACCATGACGGACTCAGTTAAGGATGGAATAACTGTCCGTCTCGTATATGACGGTCGGCCTGCGAGGGCCGTCCTCGACGATGAGAAGGTACAGGAGATCGAGGAATACTATAAACAATGCCTTGCCGCTGGAAGCAACGAGCACCAGGTCGAAGCCAGCAAGAAAGAGGTTACAAGCCTTGAGGCTATTGTTGGTGATGATGATGTGCTTAATTCTGTTGCTGATTACTTCATCGACCATTATGAAACGCGCGTTCGAGAGGGCTCCACTGTTGCGGGGAAATGTATGTTTGTCTGCATGACCCGCCCGATAGCGTTCAAGTTCTATAACATTCTAAAATCAAAACGTCCGGAATGGTTCGAGTTGAAGGTCGCGCCGGACGGTGTTGAACTCTCCGAGCAGGACAAGAAAGAACTGATCCCAATGCCTATGTGTCAGTTTGTGGCAACGAGGTCAAAGGACGACGAACGGGCTATGTACGACCTGCTCGGCACGGATTCGGTTCGTAAAACCGCGGCAACCCAATTCAAGAATATTCACAGCAATTTTAAGATTGCGATTGTCGTTGACCTCTGGCTCACCGGGTTTGATGTGCCCTTCCTTGATACAATCTACATAGACAAGCCCATCACGCAGAGCCATACAATTATCCAGACTGTTTCCCGCGTGAACAGGTCATACGCCGGGAAGGACAGCGGGCTTATCGTTGATTTCATTGGAATCAAGCTCGGCCTGTTGGCCGCATTGCGAACATACACAGATTTCCATGAGGACGGCTTCGACGACGATAACGTTCAGGCTGCGATCCGCGTAGTCCGGGATCAGCTTGAAGTACTTGACGCCATAATGCACGGCTTTGACAATACCAAATACTTCACCGGGACACCTGGAGAAAAGCTGCAATGCTTAAATGAAGCCGCTGAGTTTGTCCAGAAGACAAAAGAGCTGGAGCAACGCTTCATGTCCAATGTTCTCAGACTTTCAAAGGCGTTTAATCTCTGCAACAGCGGGAAAGACTTTACCAAGTATGAGCTTGACCTTATCCACTACTATAAAGCTGTGCGCTCTATTCTGTTTAAGCTGACCAAGGGCGATGCTCCAGACACAGATACCATGAACGTACATGTCCAAAAAATGTTGGAGGAAGCCATAAAATCCGAGGGAGTTGAGGAAGTTTTCTCAACAGATACCAGCGTGAACGCCGAAGCCGTGGACTTGTTCAGTGAAGAATATCTTAACCGAATTAGCCGGATCAAGCTGCCAAACACCAAAGTCAAAATACTGGCACAACTATTAAAAAAGAAAGTCAGCGAGTTCAAGAAAGTCAACAAAATCAAGGCAAAGACCTTTGAAGAACGATTGAAGGACGTTCTAGATAATTACAATAGCCGCATGTCGGATGCTGACTATGTGAAAAGTATCCTTGACGATGTTGCTGATCAGTTGCTTGACCTTCTTCAAAAGATAAAAGAAGAACAAGAATCATTCAATGCTATGGGCATTGATTACGAAGAAAAGGCATTTTTTGATATTCTCACAGCAGTTGCGGAGAGATTCAAGTTTGATTTTCCGGAGAGTGAAAACATCGAGCTTGCGAAAGAAATCCGCGCAGCCTTGCGTGACAAAGAAAAGTATGCAGACTGGGCAAACAGCGCTCAGATCAAGGCCCTCATGCAAGCAGATATTATTATCATCCTTGCAAAGCACGGTTATCCGCCGACACCGCCGGAAATCTACGAGAAGGTTTATAACGACATTCTGGAACAGACTGAGAATTTCAAAAAGTATAGCGATTAAAGCTTAAAGGGAAAGTACCAATCTCAGGTACTTTCCCTTTACTTGGTCTATTATAACAAGTCAGTTAAAGTAGAGAACTCTGCTTTATTGAGTAATTTTTTCTTTAATGTGCAAAACTCTTAATGAAATCATAATGTGAGCATGGAAATGCGTTTCATCGTGAAACGCATTTTTCGACGCTTTTTTCTTGAATACATGGGAATAAATGGCTACACTCAGCTTTAGATATACAACAAGCACTGTCAAATCAGCGTCCAGAAATGGGCGCTTTTTTGTCGCCCTATCAGGCGAAAAAAGATGAAAACAATTTTGTTATGGGAGGTTTTTGAGGATATTGCGAATATCCGCCTTTTGGGGCCATCACCGGACTGTTATAGAGTAGAAAGCACAAAAAGAGAGGTACAGAAATGAGCAACCGGTATGAACGCTTTAACGAAATCACCTTTAACGCCTACTGCATGACCGCCATTAACAACGCCGTGAAACGTGGGCTTCGGAAAAAGAGGCTCCGAGCACAACATGAAATCCCTTTGACCGTTTTAGATGAAAACTATAATAACGCTCTTGATCTGCCAGACAACAACTTGTCTGCACAGGATATGGCAGCGGAGGTTTTTGAAATTAACGGTTTAGTAATCCCTGTCATGAATGAAGACCTTGCGAAAGCCTTACGTTTAATTCCTCCGCAGCGGCGCAACGTCGTGCTCCTCTCCTATATTATGGGCAAAAATGATGTGGAGATCGGGAAAGCCTTGAACCTCGCCAGAACGACAGTCCGTGACCGGAGGCACGACGGCATGGAGAAATTACAGGAATTGATGAGAGGCAAAGGATGAAGCTGATTCCATTTGCAGTAATCAAGGCAGCAAAAATGAATGATATTGAAGCTGCGGAAGCAATTAAAAAGCAGTATGAGGGCTTTATCGCAAGCCTCTGTCTGCAAAGCTATGAGGACGAGAATGGTAATATCCATACATATCCCGATGAGGATTTGAGATACTTCGCGGAAAACGCCTTATATGCCGCTATCTTTACATTTCAGTTTGCTGATCCCCCGGATGATTTCGACCCCTGAGCTTTCCATCTGGCAGAAGCGCGCCGCCGCTGGCAGCGTGTTTCTGCGGGCTGGGAAACCAGTCTAATAATACGTTTCACCATGAAACGCATTTTCACAAGTGAATAGGGCAGGCAGATACGTTCTGCTTGCGGGAAGCCAGGCAGCGGGTGCGCCGGGATCGTCAGTCGGCAGGGAGGTGAACGGATCGACGACGGAGCGAACAACACCACCGCTGTATGCAGCCTATGGCATGGCAGCCGGCAATGATCCGCAAGCAGGTATAATGATACTTACGTTGATGGCACGTCACAGAGTCAAACGTCCCGCCATAAGCATGGAGGGAGGCACGAATAAACTTATCCTACGGAGCGGCCCGCCCCGCCGCCGTCTGTTTTCGCCTTTGAATAAATCGTGATACCCCTGATCCGCACTACATGTGAGTGCGGATTTTGTCATATCAAGTCAAAAATCCGTTTCACGGTGAAACGGATTAGAAAAGAGAAAATCACAATGATTAAGTTTATGATCGGTATGTTTCTCGGAAGTACAATCAGCGTGTTCTATATGTGTCTGATCCAGGCCGGACATGATGACCGTGATGATTAAATGCGTTTCACGGTGAAACGCATTTTGATTGGAGTGATAATGTTGATTAACCGGCGTCCTCGGACGCTGCCGGAGACAGAGAGAACAGACAGCACAGAAAACAATGTTAGTATACTCAGCGTTGATAGCCGCACGCATACCATATATGCTAAAGTGAACGGCTACAAGATCACCGCCGTATGTCGGGAAAAATCTGACCCGGAGATCTGCGGCAGGATAAAGGATATATTGTTAAGCAGTGCTTTGGAAAAGTTGGCATAATCTATCCGCAAAATTTGACATTTTGTGACCCCTATGAGATAATATGAATAGGAAGTATCCACTATGCACCTTGAAAAGTTCATAGAACACTTGTGGAAGTGCCAATATCATCCCGCCGAAAGGATGGTATTGAAATGAGAAATACAAGCACTGTCCCAAGTTATAGTTTTGATAAAGAAACGGGCTGGCGTTTGGATTTGCCAACGAGCATTGTTCCCGGCACAAGGGTCTTGTGCCTTTATCGCGTATCTACCACAAAGCAGCTTTATCACGACATGAACGACGAGGCGGATATTCCCATGCAGAGGCTCCGCTGCCGTGAGTTTGCCCAGCAGAATGGCTGGACAATCGTGTGTGAGTTACAGGAAGAAGGCATTTCGGGCCATAAGGTCAGGGCAGAGAACCGCGACAAAATTCAAATGATAAAGGATTACGCCGTCAAGCAGAAGTTTGATATTCTTCTTGTCTTCATGTTTGACCGTATAGGCCGCATAGCGGACGAAACACCCTTTGTCGTTGAATGGCTTATCAGCCACGGAATCCGGGTGTGGGCCTCTCAGGAGGGAGAACAGCGCATAGACAACCATACCGACAGACTGATGAACTACATCCGCTTCTGGCAGGCCGACGGCGAAAGCCAAAAGACCTCGATCCGTACAGCAAACAGTATGCACATACTCACCGAGCAGGGCTATTTTACAGGCGGCACACGTCCCTATGGATATGACCTTGTAAAGTCCGGGCGCATGAATAAGAAAAAGCAGGAAGTCCACGACCTCGCGATCAATGAGGATGAGGCCGCGCAAATCCGTCTGATGTTTCATTTGGCCTATACATACGGGTACGGCGCACAGAGCATCGTAAACCACATGAACGCAAACGGCTATAAAAACCGCTCCGGCAAGAACTGGCACCCCTCAACGGTTCAAGCCATCCTGCGTAATAGAACGTATACGGGTATACTGAAAAGCGGTGATACTTTATCCCCGGTGCAGGATCAGCTATGCATCGTAGAGAAGAATGTTTTTGACACCGTACAGGATATGCTGGCAGTTCGTTCCCGCCGATACCAGCAGACGCGCTCTGCGCCGCTGAACACACGCGGCAGCTCCCTTTTGGCAGGAAACATCTTCTGCGGGCATTGCGGCGCTCGTCTGTGCATCACGACCAGCGGCAAAGGCAGACGCAGAGCAGACGGAACGGATGTTGTGCGTACCCGGTATTGCTGCCAGACAAAAACCCGCACACACGGAGAATGTGGCGGGCAGACCGGATATACGGTTCGTAAGGTGGACGAGATCATCGACACCTTTGTACGGAGTGTTCTGGAAAAGGTACGCGCTGTTGACCGCACGGAAATCGTTGAGGCACAGAACAGGATCGACATTGAATCCAAAAAGCAGCATATCAGAGAACTGCGGAGGGACGCAGAGAAAGCAGAAAGCGAGCTGCAAAAGCTCCAGAGCGAGATTATACGATCCTTGACCGGTGAAAGCGCATTTACCCCGCAAATGCTTCGCCCCGCCATTGACGCTCAGGAGCGTAAATTTGCCGATCTGATGCAGACTTTACACGCCGCCGAGGAAGATATGCACGACAGCGAAAACAATCTCCTCGCCTTGACAGAACGCTTTGACGATGTTTTGCATTGGGCCGCTATGTACAACAATGCGGATATGGCAGCAAAGAAGATGATCGTTTCCCGCATCATTGAGCGCGTTGATATGTTCCGGGACTATGAGATCAGGATCACGTTGAATATCAGCATAGAGCAGTTTCTGAACACGATTGAAATTGTTGCATGAATTGGATTCGTTCAGCCAGCGAAAATACGTTTGCGAAAAAGCCTCTTATTTTTAAGCCTAAAAAATGCCGAAAACTTCACGTTTCGACACGAATGGGGGCATATAAACTACGACTTGGGAGAGCGCTTGAATGGCATTCAAGAGGTCAGCGGTTCGATCCCGCTTATCTCCACCAAAAGTAACAGTCACCGAAAGGTGGCTGTTTTCTTTTTGGTGCGGAAAGCCGGCAGAACCGCTGACCTCGTTCCATACAATCGGAATGCGGCGACGGCGCGCTTGCGCGCCTAGTCCCCGGAGGGGATTCGATCCCGCTTATCTCCACCACACGAAGCCTTGAAACACTTGTGTTTCAAGGCTTTTTTCATGCCCGCAACCTTAGGGGACCTCGCGCAACTTTTCCCGACCAGAATTCTGACCAGAATTACGTTTGTGCACATTAGACAGAATAGACAGCGGTACGATTTTGCAGTTTGACGAAAAACCGGGCGGCGAAATCGAACCGCCGAACGCTGCCGAAAAGCGCGCGATGGCGTCCTGCCGGATGGGCTCCTGCACATGGAGATAATGCTGGGTCATGTCCATGTCCGCGTGGCCCACGATGCTCTGGATGGTGGCGAGATCCACGCCCAGGGCCTGCATCTGGCTCACGTAGGTGTGGCGGCAGCAGTGCGGCGTCAGTACCTGGACGCTGCCCACTTCCTCCAAAGCCTTTTTGAAGTAGCTGCGAAAGGTCTTGGGATTGATGACCTGACCGGGCTTCCCTTCCCAGAGGTAAGTACCCGCCTGTTCCCGCAGGAGCCGGACGCAGTACCGCACGTTCTCCGGCACCGGGATGTCCCGATAGCTGTCCCGGGATTTGGGCGTCCCGATCTTCGCCGTACCCTTGTCCATGTTGATGGCCTGGCGGATCTTGATGAGCGACCCGTCCTCGGCTACGTGCATCGGCTCCAGGGCCAGCAACTCCTGGGTGCGCATGCCCGTGCCCAGCAGCAGCCGGATGCTCCAGCCGATCCTGTCCTCCGGGAGCTCTGCCATGAGGGTGCGTACTTCCTCGGCGGTGAAGGCCTCCTTGGTCTGTTCCGGCCCGCGCTTGCGGAGCTTTTCCGCGAAGGCCACCGGGTTTTTGCGGATCAGGTCGTTGGCCTCGGCCTTGTGGAAGATCTGGAACAGCATGCCCCGGCACTGGGACAGGCAGGAATTGGAGCGTCCCTCCCGCTGTAGCTTTTTGAGGAAGCTCTCAATGTCCAGCGGCTTGATGCCCCGGAGCGCCCGGTCGGTGAAATGCTCCTTCAGGATGCGCAGGGTGTACTTGTAGTTTTCCTGGGTGGTGGGCGCGATGTTGTCCTTGTGCTGCTCGTACCAGAAATCCGCCCATTCGGAGAAGCCCCAGAGCTTGTCCGTGTCCAGCCCCTCGGCCTGCTCCTCCTGGTATTTGCGGAGCTTTGCCCGGACTTCTTTCTGCGTTTGGCCGTAAAAGGATCTGTATTTGCGCTGGCCGTTGTCCCGGAAGCCCACCATCACGGTGCACTCCCACCGGCCGTCGTTTCGCTGACGGAGAGTGCCCTCCCCGTTGGCTCTTCTTCGCTTTGCCAATGATTACTCCTTTCTGCTGGCAAAGGCTTCTTGATGTGAAGCCATTATACCGCAATAGTGGTTTGATGGGAAGCTGTCGAGTTCACATTTTGTTTATATTTTTACATAGTAAAATTATTTGACAAAGTCAATTGTTTGTGTTATCTTTTGTTTGCTGGAGGTGATATAATGCAAAAGCACACAGAGGCTGAGATTGAAAAGCTTCAAAACAGTCTATTGCTTATTCGAAAAGCAGGCGGTTGGTCTGCTGAGGAATTTGGTGATATGATCGGAGTCACAAAGCAAACCATCAGCAATCTTGAGAACAAAAAAACGAAAATGACCAAAACTCAATACATTGCCATACGTGCGGTTTTGGATTATGAAATGGCGGATCGTCCAGACGATAAGGCTCTTACATCAACAGTAAATCTATGTTTAAACTCGGATAATCTATCTGACAACGAAATTAAGCAAGCCCAAGCTTTTGTTGAAGGCGCGACAAAGACGAAATTAGATAACGCTTCTATGCTTGCTGGCTTAGCCGCACTTATTGGAGTAGTCGCAGCAGAAACATTAATCATGCCTTTTGCAGCATCTGCTACTGCCGGCGCCGCAGCTACTTGGTTAGCAAAGATACTTAAGGGAAAATGATTTTGTTTAGTTTTTTTCAAAGGAAGGAGTAAACCTATGGGTAATTTGGGTTGGTATCAGATTGTGACGACGTGGTCAAAAAAGGTCGGTGGTCCATTGAAACTCCTGGCGATTGTTTTTGGAGGGGGTACTCTTTTTGGTGGCGGTACAACTCTAGGAATTCAGAAAATTAAGAAAGCCATTATGAAAAATCTTGAAGAAAAAAGACAGGCTGAGAAGTCCGCTGTGATATACACTGTTAAAAGTGATGGTCGGAGCAATGAAGGGCTCCAATTTAAAGAAGGAGAACAGTTTAAAGTCCTTGAAACTGATGGGGACGCAGGATTGATCGAAAAAATAGGTGATAGTAATAATCCGTATTTCGTATCGCTGAAGTTTCTTAGTTCGATTTCAAACTATTCGTAAGGAATAGTGGCTGAACACAAACTATATGGAGGGTAAAAAATGGTAATCTACAAAACCAATGAGTGGAAAGGCTATGGCAAGCAAAACTATTATTGGAATGAGTACAGGTTGGAAGGCAACCAAGTCGTCAAGTACAAGTGCCATAGACAAAAGTTTTTTGATGGCGATGAAAACACCTGGGACGAAGACGAAGATGTAGTTGAATCCTGGGATATAGATGATCCCTCCATGCCAGACTGGTTGAAACAGTATATTTAAGTTCTTTCTTAACTCTAGCCCCGCCGGGTTGCCCCGGCGGGGCTTTGCCATACTCACAAGTAGACGCAGGCATTCATCCAGTCGATGAGTTTATCCCGATGCACCACCATGCGTTTGCCGATCTGGATCGTCGGGAAACCCTTGGAGTGCATCAGCGAGTAGGCGTTGGCCCGGGAAATGCTGAGCACCGCGGCCACCTGATCCGCGGTCAGCGTCAGCGTGAGCTGGTCAACTGAGGTGAAGGTGATTTTTCTTTCTTTCATGATGCGTCCTCCTTTTTTCAATTCGTTTCTGTCGGTCCGGTCCGTTCGATAAGCGCGATATGCCCGGTATTATCGGACATATCGGACGAATCGGATGGATCTGCATTGACGGCATTTTCCACGACGATGTCAAACAGGTACAGTTGACGCCGGATCATATCAGAGAAAGGAAAAAAGAATCAAATGAAGTTCTTCAGAAAAGCCATTGTAATCGTTACTGTCCTTGCCCTTGTTGTTGCCCTTTGCGGATGTGCGTTCGGGGGCAGCAAAAAGATCGGGAAAAAAGCCGCGCTTCAGGCCGCCCTGGAGGATGCCGGGTTAACACGGAATGAAGTGACCGATGTCGATATCGAGTATGAAAAAGCGCTTTCTTCCGCCTGGTATGAGGTCAATTTTGAATCCGGCATGGCCGAGTATGAATACAGGATCCACGCCTATACCGGGGAGGTTCTCTCTTCAGCCACGGATTAATGCAAAGCATATAAAACAGAGCGGCTTTCTATGACTGGAGCGGCAAGCGCATCCGGAAAGGGCTGGGCATGCGGTAAACATATACGGCGAAACGAGGCGGAGGGGCTGGACAGGCCCCTCCGCCGGCAGGAAAAAGATATCGTTTGACAGGCGGCATGGCAAAAGCCATGCCGTTTTCGCATGCCCCAATGGGGCGGGCTCCGCCGGTATGCCTCCCGCGGGACAGAGCACCCCGGTGTTTTGCCTACATGATCCGGTTGACAAAGACGCCCGTCAGGAAGGAAAAAACCATCACGAAAGCCAGATACAGCGCAAAGCGTCTGGCACCCAGCACGATTTTCAGGGCGCCCAGGTTTGTGATCTTGGTGCTGGGACCGGTGAGCATGAAGGCCGCCGCGCTGCCCAGGCTCATGCCCTGCCACAGCCATTCCTGCAGCAACGGGATCGTCCCGCCGCCGCAGGCGTAGAGCGGCACGCCGACGGTCGCCGCCATCAGGACGCCCCAGGCCTCATTCCCGCCGAAGAGCTTTTCCAGCGCCGTCTGCGGCACATAGCGCTGGAACAGGGCCGAGAGCAGGATGCCAAAGAGAAAATACAGCCCGGTGGCCCTCACGTTGCGCCAGAGGTTTTTGAGATAGCGCAGCAGCAGATTCGGGTCAGAGTCCCGGCTGCTCTGCCCCTCAAAGCCCGTGAAGTCGAAGAAGGGCCGGTTTCGGTAAAACAGCCGGATCAACAGCCCCGCGGCGCAGCCGCAGACAAAACAGCTGACGATCCGCACGGCCAGCGCCGCCGGGCCGAGGGCCGCGCTGTAGACGATGAGCTGGGGATTCAACAGGATCGAGGCCATCATGAAGGCTCCCAGCCAGTCATGCCGCATGCCCTGTCTGGAGAAGGAGGCCGCGATGGGGATGGTGCCGTACATACACAGCGGCGAGGCGATCCCCAGCAGGCAGGAGGGGACGATGCCGAGAAGTCCCCAGCGCAGGTCCTTCATCCGGGCGAACAGATTGTGGATACGGTCCTTGGCAAAGACGCTGACCGCGGAGCCTATGGCCATGCCCAGCACCCAGTACCAGAAGATCTGTCGGAATTGGAGATCGAAATAGTACCAGATGTAAACGGCCTCCCGGCGCAGAACATCAAGCATCCAGATCCACCAGGACATAGTTCCGGCTGCCGAGACCGATTTGCTCGGCATATTCCAGCGTGTGCAGACCGTCCCGGGACTCGATGCGGCGCAGCAGAGAGGCGTTGCCCTCCGCCTGCCGCACCAGATCGATGCACGCCTGGTCCAGAGCCACCGGGTCGGCGGAGGCCAGAATGCCGATGTCGTGGATATCCGGCTCGGCGGGGTGCCCGTCGCAGTCACAGTCCACGCTCAGCCGATTCATGACGTTGATATAGACGATATGCTCTTTGCCCACATGGTCCCGCACGGCGGTGACCATCTCCGCCATGGCCTCCAGCCAGGCGTCCTGGTCGCTGTGCATGATGCTGCCGCTGGTCCTGGTCCCGGCGGAATGGACATAGACCTTGCCGCCGGGGGAGGACATGCCGATGGCCACATTCTTGATGGCGCCGCCGAAGCCCGCCATGGCGTGGCCCTTGAAATGGGAGAGAACCAGCCAGTCACTGTAGTTCTCCGCGTGGCTGCCCACGATGGCGCAGTCGAGCCGCCGCCCGCCTGTCACGGGCCACTGCACCTCGCCCTCCTCGTCCATCAGATCGAAGTCGGCAAAGGAGGTAAAGCCGTGGTCCTCCGCCACCTGGCGATGCATGGCGGAGCTGGACCGCGAGCCGCCGTAAGCGGTGTTGCACTCCACGATCGTCCCGTCCAGAGACTGCACCAGCGGGCCGATGAGCTCCGCGCGCAGGTAGTTGCTGGCGGGCGGCTCGCCCGTGGAGACCTTCACAGCCAGCTTGCCGGCGGGCTGCCAGTTCAGGGCTTCATAGACCGCCTGCAGGCCCTCGGGGGAAATGTCCGCGGTGAAGTAGACAACAGACGCCGAGGCCTCGTCAGACGCCGCCGGGGCCGTTTCCGGATCGGCCGCTGGACTTGCCTGCGGCGCTTGCGCTGCGGGCGCCGGGCTCACCGTCACGGGTTCCGCCTGCCTTCGCCCGCAGGCGCACAGGCTGAGCGCCAGCACCGCGAGCAGAAAGAGAGAAAGCATTCTTTTCATAGTGGTATTCTCCGTTCCAGTGATGGATTCCGTTCATCTTTATGCAGAGACCGGAAATGCACCCGGTCTCCAGATACGCATAGGCCGGGAACCGGAAGAGCTTGAACTATATTGACACGATGTCAGAACGTATGATACCATAGTTCTGACATTGTGTCAATATGCTCTTCGCGCTTTTAAAAATACATCTTTGCACAGGCGGCTGCTTTCGGGAAAAGCAGAGCAGCCGCGGGCCTTTGCCGCAAACAGCTTGACATATCCCCGTTCAAGCGGATAAACTGATCCCATAAAACGAAAACAGATCGGAGATGACACAAGTTGGTGCCTATGAAAAAAGCGCTTTCCCTCCTGCTTCTTTGCCTGCTCCTGTTCGGCGCGTCCGGCTGCGGGCGGGCGCCCTCCGCACCCGCCTCCCCCGCAAAGGGCCAAGAGCTTCCGGAAGGGGCGCAGATCCTGGAGAATGCCCGTGTCAGCTATCTCGGCCCGGAGGGCACCTATACGGAGGAAGCTGCCAGGTTCTTTTTCCGGAGCGCGGCGGCTTTTCTGCCGGAGAGCACAGTGGACGAGGCCATCGCGGATGTGGCGGAGGAGAGGGCCGATTACGCGGTGATCCCGCAGGAGAACACCCTCGGCGGCGCGGTGACCAACTACGTGGACGCCCTGATCGGACAAAACGACATCTATGTGGTGGGCGAGGTCATCCTGCCCATCAGCCAGACCCTCATGGCCATCCCGGGGGCGACACTCGCGGACATCCGAACCGTCTGCTCCCATGCCCAGGGCATCAAGCAGTCCGAGACATGGCGCGCCGAGCATCTGCCGGATGCGGCGACAGAGGAGATGGGCAGCACGGCTGCCGCCGCAAGCTTTGTTGCCCAACAGCAGGACAAGACCCTTGCGGCCATCGCCGCTCCTGCGGCGGCGGAGCTGTACGGACTGACCGTGCTGGCGGAAAACGTGCAGATCACAGACGCAAACAAGACGCGCTTTTATGTGCTCAGCAAAACGCCGCTGGCCGGAACGGCCCACACGCAGGCCGTCTTTGTGGCCGACTGCAGGGCGAGCAGGCTGGACGATATCATCGTGGAAATGCACAATGCGGGGCTGGAGCTGGTGACGATCCACGACCGGCCGGAGGGCAGCGCGCTGGGCAGCTACCGCTACATCATTGAGATTGTGGGGAGCGGCGGGATCTCCGCCGCGCAGATCGAAAAGCTCTGCAGCTTTGAGGAAGTCCGCTTTATCGGAAGCTTCGACCCGGTCGAAAAAGGCGCATAACGCAAGACCCGGCAGGGCGCTCCCTCTTCATGGGAGAGCGCCCTGCCGGGCTTTTTCGTTTGCCGGATGGAAAGATCAGTTGGTGGCGACGGCGAGGAAGCCGTAGTAGGAATCCGGGTCTTCAACGACCGTGATCCGCAGCTGGGTGTCCTTCGCCTCATAGGTCCAGTACGTGGAGAACTCGGTGATATCCGAGGAGATGATGACGTCGTAGGTCCCGTCGCCGTTGTCATAGGCGCCGTCGAGGACGATGTTGCTCACTTCGTTGCGATAGGTGTTGATGAAGGTCTTGTCGTAGAGTGAGATGTCGCAGCGCCAGCGCAGGTCGGAGCCCTCCGCCACAAAACGCATCAGCTCGGGATAGTAGTAGTCGATGTTCTGCGTGCCAAAGTAGCCGTAGTACTTGTCGGCAAAGAGGGCGGCAAACTCATACAGGCGCGCGGAGGTCTCCGGGTCGCACGGGGTCAGGTACTCCTTGTTTTCGCCCAGCGGGTTTTCCGGCAGGACGATGCGCTCCGGTACGCCTGCGGGTCTGACGTAGCCCGCGGGCAGGGGATGGACCAGCCAGGCGTCCGGCAGGCTGCGGGTCTCGCTGGACTGGTTGGCGGAGCGGTTGACGATCTGCCCGCCGAAATACATGCAGGTGGAGTTGCCGCCGTCCATGTTGGAGGCGTCGGTGCAGCCGAATTTGTCGGCCATGATGGCAAGCTCGTCCTCGTAAGTCAGACCGATGCTGTAGGCCTGGCGGCCGTCGATGGCAACCATCACCACGGAGCCGTCCTCCCGCTGGCCGATCATGGTCCGGCCGGAGATCTCCATGGGGAGATCGGACAGATCGGTCTTTTCCCCGTTGACCAGCAGCGCCGGACCGAAGCAGACCGCGTCGCGCAGGCCCAGATCCAGGCACTCCTCATAGTCGTAGTAGCCGGACCACATGTCGTTGCTCTCGTCAAAGCCGGCGATGGGGCCGTACTGCATGGTGTCAAAGGTGACGCCGTGGCTGATGGTGATGCCGCTGGGGGGCCAGCCCTGTCCGCCGCCGCCCTCGTCCAGGAAGACGCCCGCGTTGATCCCGGCCACCGCGCCGTACTGCTCGGCGATGGCGTCCAGCGTGAGACCGAAGCTGATCCATGGGCTGGGCTCGGGCTTGGCGGTGCCGACATAGACGCGGCTGGGGTCGAGCACGATGAGGGAATAGACGGTGCAGCCCTTGTAGTGGAAGGTGTAGTAGATGAGACCGTCACCGTCGTCGTCCGTCAGCAGCTCGCCGTCAATGGGCTCGGGCGTGGGTTCCGGCGTGGGTTCGGGAGTCGGCTCCGGAGTGGACGGAGCGGCCGCTGCGGGGGCGGCCTGGGCGGGCGCCGCATTTGCGGCGGGCGTCTCCGCGCTGCTCTTCCCGCAGGCGCAGAGACCGAGCGCCAGCACGGCGATCAGCAGAAGCGCCGTCATACGTTTGATGATGCTGTGTTTCATAAGCGGTACCTTTCTTTGTTTCTTCACAAGTAACAGAAAATGTACTATAAAAAGCGGGAGAAGTCAAGCGGTATGCTTTTCCAGAAGGCCGGTCCACTTGCCGCCGGGGCGCGGGCGTGGTAAGATGGAGATAGCATAAAAGCAGGGGGAGAGCGCAATGGAGTTTTACAGACATATCGTCCAGTACTACGAGACGGACCGCATGGGCGTCACCCACCACTCCAACTACATCCGCTGGATGGAGGAGGCGCGGGTGGACTTTTTCGAGCAGCTGGGCTACGGTTACGGGCGGCTGGAGGAGGAAGGGATCGTCTCGCCCGTCACGGGGCTGGAGTGCCGCTATAAGGCCAGTACCACTTTTGGCGACACGGTAGAGATCGCGGTCTCCGTTGCCGGGTTCAAGGGCGCGGTGCTGCAGCTGCGCTACCGGATGACAAAGCCGGACGGGCAGCTGGCGATGGAGGGGCGGTCGGAGCACTGCTTTCTCAACCGGAGCGGCCGCATCGTCCGCCCGGACCGCGAGACGCCGGAGCTGTATCGGCTGCTCACGTCCCTCGCAAAAGCGGAGTAAGAACGATTCCCGGAAAAAAGCAGTCCCCGGAGCGATGCTGTGCCATCGACCGGGGACTGTTTTTCGTTTACGCGCCGCGGCCGCGGAGAAAGGGCTCGGCGGCACGGCGGTTGAAGAAGCCGATCAGCGGCCCCATGAAGAAGGCCGTGATGATGGTGCCGACGCCGAGCACGCCGCCCACCTGCTTCAGGGAGTACCCGCCCAGCAGGCAGAGCGTCAGGCCCAGCAGCACACAGACAAAATCGCTGCACACACGGCAGGCGGCAAAGGGGATCCTCGTCTGTTTCTGCGACCAGACCAGAGAAACCGCGTCGTAGGTGGACACGCCCAGATCCGCCGTGAAGTAGAAGGCGGAGGCCAGGCACATGATCACGATCCCCACAGCCAGGAGCAGCGGTCTTGCCGGCAGGGAGGGGGAGGGGATCAGCCGCTGCACCACGCCCTGGGAAAACTCTGCCACATAGCCCAACAGGAAGAGATTGATGAAGGTGGCAAGGCCGATCTTCCGCCGGTCAAAGAGCAGGGAAAACAGCAGAAGCAGCACATTTACCAGCACGTAGAGCGTTCCGAAACGGAGGGGGATCACGGCGTCAAGACCGCTCATCAGCGACTGAAAGGGATCCACACCCAGAGCCGCGTGGCGCATCAGGCCCACGGAGAGCCCGCAGACCACCACCCCGAAAACACTCATGACAACGCGTTTGCTCTTTTCGCTCATCAAAGCCCATCTCCTCTGAAAAACAAGTGGATCATCATTATAGCACAGCCTGCGGGAAAGATGAAGTCTCCGCCCGGAGCGGATCGTTCAAAAACCCGACGGCTTTTGCAAGCCCGGGGGGCTCTTGCTTTCGCGGTGAAGCTGCGGTACAATGTCGGCGCAAAAGGGGGGAAAGGAGAAATGGAAACGCGGCAGACCAAACAAAAAAGCGCGGGCAGGCGGGCAGCGCTTGTTCTGGCAGCCCTGCTGCTTCTGGCGCTCCTTCTCTGCGCGCTGACCATGACAAGGGTTTATCCCGCCATGCCGGAGGCGCTGCAGGTCCTGGAGCGGCCCGCCGACGGCGTCACCGTCCGCCGCGGCGCGGAGCGCATTGATTTTATCCCGGCGCATCCGCAGGCGGGGCTGGTCTTCTATCCGGGAGCCATGGTGCAGTTTGAGGCCTATGCGCCCCTGATGGAACGCCTGGCCGGGCGGGGCGCCCTCTGCTTGCTGCTGCGCATGCCGGGAAATCTTGCGGTGCTGAATCCCGATGCGGCCGACGGCGTGCAGGCGGACTACCCGGAGATCACCCGCTGGTTTCTGGGCGGCCACTCCCTGGGCGGCGCCGTGGCGGCAAACTATCTGGAAAAACACGGCGGCGAGTATGACGGCCTGCTGCTTCTGGCGGCGTATTCCGTTGCCGATCTGAGCGGGGAGCAGCTCCGGGTGCTGACGGTGTACGGCTCGGAGGACGGCCTGCTGGAGCGGGATCGGCTGGAGAGCGGGCGGGCCCTGCTGCCGGCTGACGCGGAGGAGGTCGTTCTGCCCGGCGGCTGCCACGCCTGCTTCGGCAGCTACGGTGCCCAGCCGGGGGACGGGGTACCGACGATTACACGCGCTCAGCAGCAGGAACAGACCGCGGATCTGGCAGCGGCCTTCTGCCTAGAGAACGCCGCCTGAAAACGAAAAACCGCCCTGTGGATACCGAAGTACCCGCAGGGCGGTTTTCTATAGAGTGAGCGCCATCTGTTTGCGTGTTCGCCGGAACGAACCTGCGCAGGTCAAGAACCATTTCTTTCCTGTTGAGGAAAGAAATGGTTCTCACGCCTTGCCGCAATGCCTTTGGCGGGCCTGCTTCGCGACGGCTCGCCAGAGGCGCGGCTGCGGATCAGGCGCTGCGCCTGCATCTGCCACCGGCAGCGGCTTGCGCCTGATCTCCAAAGAAAGGCGACCAGAGGAAGTGTCCTCTGGACTCCACTGGAAGGCGGGGAGTCCAAGGGAGAAACCAGGGTCGCCGCTAAAGCAGTGAGGCGTGGCTTGGAACCACGCATACCGCTGACGCTCAATCGCACTTCTGACCGGGTTTTCATCCCGGCCTTTCCCGCGGCTCGCGGTCTGCGATCCGGGCAGCACTGCGGACGGCGCGGCGATCCGCCATGGACCTTGTACCAGACCCGCACAGAGTTTGATATCCGCGCGTACGATCTTACGCGTTGCACGACGTTGCCCGCGTTTGGCGCCCTTTCTTTCTTCCACCGGGCGCGGCGCTGTCTTTCTTTCGGCAAGACGAAAGAAAGACAGGGGGGCGCATTGCGCAGGGAAAGCTCCGCGAACAGGCAGCTTCCGAGGAAAAAACTAGACAAATAATGCTCATTCAAAGCTGCCGCCGCGCCGGAGGAAGGCGCCGGTGAAGATCTCCTTATGCTGCTCCTCACCGAAGCTGCCGTCGCGCATGTGGCGGATCTCCTCCTGCTCCATGGCGAGATTCTGCCGCACGGCATCCAGCAGCGCGGGCGCGTCACGCCGGGGGATGACCACCAGACCGTCGGAGTCACCCACCAGCAGATCGCCGGGCAGCACCACCTGCCCGCCGCAGACCACGGGGACGTTCAGCTCCCCCGGACCCTCGCGGTAGGGGCCGAGAGGCGTAGCCGCCAGGGCGAAGACCGGCAGGGGACTGGAGGCAATGTCGTCCAGATCGCGCACGGCACCGTTGACCACAAAGCCGCCCAGCCCGCGCTCTTCCGCGTAGGCCAGCATCATGCCGCCCACCAGGGCCCGGTCGGTGTAGCCAGCGCCGTCGATGACGATGATGTCGCCGGGCCTGGCATAGTCCAGGGCCATCTGCGCCACCAGGTTGTCCCCGGCGGGGACCTTGACGGTGAAGGCAGGGCCCACCACCTTCAGGGAGTTGTAAGAGCGGATGCCGCCGAACATGCAGTTCATGCGCTTGACACAGTCGCCGATATTGCTGCTGGGAATTTCCCGGTAGGCGTCCACCAGGGCGGGGTCGGGGCGTTCAAAATCGAGAAAAGCGCGAAATCCAATAGCCATGTTTGTTCCTCCTGATTTGTGTTGGGGTGTGGGGCGCGCCTCAGGGCGTCTCTGCCCGCCGGCTCGACCCGTCGCGATAGTCGATGACAATGCCGGGCTGAATGTTGTAGATGAGCTTGTGAAAACGAAGCCCGCGGCCCAGATCCTCCATGGACACGGCCTCCAGCTCCACCGCCCGGGGCACCAGTTCCCCACTGCCGTAGAGCGGCGTGACCCGGTAGAGCACATGAAAGCCGCTCTGCCGCACATAAGCCGCCAGCTGGTTTTCCCAGGGCAGCATCCCCTCCACGTTCAGATGGCGGGTGCCGGTGAACAGGTCCCGGGGATCGGCATTGATGCCGCTGAGCTGATAGGCGATCAGGTGGCAGCGGTTGTAGAGATAGTGATCCTCGATCAGATCGTCGTAGCGGATGTTCTGAAAGCCCGCGGGCCGCACCTGGCCGATCTCGCCCCTTGGCTCTGCGGGCAGGCTCTCCGGCCCCACCACCGCCAGCGCCGGCCCCGTCCGCCCCAGAGCGTCCAGCTCGCTGAGCCGCACCAGCGCCTCCGGCGGCAGCGCCCGGGGACTGAGCCGGGGCACGTCCTGCTCCAGCTCGACAGAGAGCGCGCCCACATAGGGCGGCAGCGACTCGACCGTGAGCCCGGAATCCAGCAGCGCTTCGACCGGAGCGCGCTCTGAAAGCGCTGTGCGCCAGAGCCGCAGCCCGGTTGGCACCAGCGCCGCCAGCGCCAGCACCAGGGCCCAGATCAGCATCCGCTTTTTTCTGCGTGACAGGCGGCGTGTTCTCTTCCCCATGACAAGCCGGGCGGGCGCGACCGCTCCGCCTGCAACTCCCTTCCGCGTTTTCTTCATTATATCCCAGCCGGGGGCGGAACACAAGAGCGGGAAAGAGCACGCTTGAAGAGCGCGCGGAGATGTGATAGAATAACAAACAGAGAGAAATACCCGGAGTCCGGGAATGGAGGTGACGCGCTCCCATGAAAAGAATCCTGCTTTTGTGCATCTGTGCCTGCCTGCTGCTGACAGGCTGCGGCCGCAGAACGCCCGCGTCCGAACAGGACATGCCCCGGGAGACCGCCGCGCCGACCTCGGCACCCACGCCGGAGCCCACGCCGGAACCCACGCCCGAGCCCACCCCGCGGCCCACCAAAAAGCCCATCTCGCCGGAGGTGCAGGCGCTGATGCCCCGCAATCTGGAGGTCTATGAGGAGAAGCTGACGCGTCATTATATGGCCGGGCGGCTGCTGATTCCATCGGTGGGGATCGACGTGGCCCTCTTCCTCTGGGGCGAGGGGGAGGACGAGGATATCATGCGCCAGAATGTGACGGACAATCTGGACAGCGCGCTGCTCTATTCCGACGGCGTGGGGCAGATCATCGCCGACCACAGCAACCAGGAGTTCCGTACGCTGCCGCTGGTGCGGGTGACGGATCCGGCCTACATCCTCACGGGTGATTTCATCCTGAGCCTGACCTGTGACATGGTCATCAACGGGATCAACACCGGTTTCGGCATCACCGACACGGAGGGCTACCCGGTCACCGCGGACGAGGACTTTATCTGCTACACCTGCGGAGAGAACTGGATGGACATCAGAATCGTCGGCCTGATGGAGACGGACGAGGACCTCTTCTTCTTCAAGCCCGCCCCCGGCGGCGGCTTCCGCTACGCGGACGAATTTGAGGAATAAAACCCGATAAAAAAACGGATGCGAAAGCATCCGTTTGAGACTGTAGACAAACCCCTTTCATCCCGGTTTGGACCTGCAAGGGGGATTGTGAAGGGGGACGGGGAGTCCCCCTTCACGTTCAATTTATGCAAACATGGGAACTTTTTCGAAAGTTCCCATGTTTGCGTTTCAAGCTGTCGACATTTTGTCGACAGCTTGAAACGGATGCGAAAGCATCCGTTTTTTTATCTGCCCAAAAGGTTCAGGGTCATCCGGTCCCGCCGGCCGCCGTAGTACTTCTCCAGTACCCGGCCGAAGACCGGCTCATCCGGGGCGGCCAGCTCAAAGAGCGTCATGCAGGAGCAGAGCTTCAGATCGTCCGGGTAGCCCATCACGGCGGAGGGGTTGGAGCCGGGGAGAGAGAGCAGGGCGCCGGAGATCTCCACCAGCCTCGGTCCCAGCACCGGGTGGGCCATGTAGTCCTTCGCCTGCTCCAGATCCCGGATGCCGTAGTACTGGGCGGTGGGGCTGAAGCCCAGGCCCTGCAGCTGGGGAAAGATGTACCACATCCAGTGGCTGCGCTTGTACCCGCTCCGGATTTCCGCCAGGGCGGTGTCATAGTCCCGCGCCTGGGCGGAGACGAATTTGTCCAGCTCTTTTTCTTCGTAATACATGCTCATGCCTCCCAGGGGGTTTCCTGCCAGCAGCTTCCGTCGGCCAGATCAAGCCAGCGGAAGACGCCGTCTTCAAGAACCATGCAGCTGTTTTGGGTGTTCTCCTTCGGAAGGGCGGCGGAGCCGGGGTTGAGATAGAGGATCCCTTTTTCCCGCCGGCACACCGGGATATGGATATGACCGAAGAGGAAAGCGTCCCCGTCCCGGAGCCGCGGGTGAGCCTCCGGGGTGTAGACGTGGCCGTGGGTGCAGAAGAGAGTGCGGTTTTCCCACAGCAGCAGCGCGTAATCCGACAGCAGGGGAAAGCCCAGCACGGTCTGGTCGATCTCCGCGTCACAGTTGCCGCGCACGCCGAGGACCGGTGTGTCCAGTCCCGTCAGCATGGCAGTGACGGCCTTGGGGGCGTAGTCCCGGGGCAGGTCGTTGCGCGGACCGTGGTAGAGCACGTCGCCCAACAGCAGCAGACGCTCTGCCCTTTCCCGTTCCAGCAGGGAGAGGACGCGCTCGCACCAGTAGGCTGAGCCGTGGATATCCGAGGCGATCAGCAGCTTCATGCCGTCTCCCCCGCGCCTTTGGCCAGCAGCGCCTCCGCCGCGGCGATGCGCTGGCAGAGGGCAAAGACCTCCATGCTGGTGCGCAGATCCACGATGGAGGGGAAGGAGGGGGCGATGCGGATGTTGTTGTCCAGCGGGTCCTTGTGGTAGGGGAAGGCGGCCCCGGCGCCGGTGAGCTTCACGCCCGCGTCGGCGCAGAGCTGCACGCAGCGTCTGGCGGTCCCGGGCAGCCCGTCATAGCTGATGAAGTAGCCGCCGTTGGGCTTCGTCCAGCTGCCGATCTCATACTCGCTGAGACCGTTTTCCAGCATGGTCAGCGTAAAGTCGAACTTGGGCCGCAGGTAGTCGGCCTGCTTCTGCATGTGGGCCTTCACGCCCTCCACGCTCTTGAGATAGTGTACATGGCGCAGCTGGTTGATCTTGTCATAGCCGATGGTCTGCACGCCCATCTGTTTGAGCAGGAAGTCCACGTTTCTTTTGCTGGCGGCAAAGACGGCCACGCCCGCGCCGGAGAAGGTGACCTTGCTGGTGGACATGAACTCATAGACCATGTCCTCGCTGCCGAACTCCTTACAGGCGTCGAAAATGTTGAGCAGATGGTCGTCCTTCTCCCGGAAGCCGTGGACCATGTAGGCGTTGTCCCAGAAAATACGGAAGTCGTCCGCCGCGGGGCGCAGGGCGGCAAAGGCGCGGACGGTCTCGTCGGAGTAGGTGTAGCCCTGGGGGTTGGAGTACTTGGGCACGCACCAGATGCCCTTGACGGAGGGGTCGGACTCCACATACTGCTTCACCAGCTCCATATCGGGGCCGGAGGGACTCATGGGGATGTTGATCATCTCCACGCCGAACTCCTCGCAGATGCGGAAGTGCCTGTCGTAGCCGGGCACGGGGCAGAGAAAACGCAGGTGCCCCTGCTGGCCCCAGGGCTTGCTGCCGCCGCAGACGCCCAGCACCAGGGCCTTGATGAAGCAGTCGTACATCAGGCAGAGACTGGACTGGCCGCCCATGATGACGTTCTGCATGGGCACACCCAGGATCTCACCGAAGAGCTCCTTGGCCTCGTCCACGCCTGCCAGCTCTCCGTAGTTGCGCACGTCGGTGCCTTTGCGGCTGTAGATCAGGTCATAGGGGTTCTGGGCCAGCATATCCATGCTGAGATTCAGCTGGGTGGGGTCGGGCTTGCCGCGGGACATGTCGAGCTTCAGCCCGCAGACCTTGACCTTTTCGTATTCGGGCATGAGGGTGTCGATCTCCGCCTGCAGCTGTTCCTTGGTCATGTTGAGATAAGAATTCATAGTGGAAACCTCGTTATCGTTTATAGTAAAACCAGTATATGCAAAAGTTGGGACGGCGGACCGGAAGACGGGAGCGCGCCCTCACAGGGCCGCGGCCTCGAAGCCTGCCCCCGTAAACTGCCAAATCTCCCGAAAACCGCAGGAGGCCGCCAGGGCTTCGGCTTCAGCGAAACCGAAGGCCACATGCTCGGCCCGGTGGGCGTCGGAGCTGATGCAGATGCGGCCGCCCAGCGCGCGGAGCTGCTTTAAGAGCGCGGGCGCGGGGTAGGGCGTCGTGCGCCAGCCGCGGGAGATGGCGCCGGTGTTGATCTCAAAGATCTTTCCGGCTTTGTTGAGCGCCTCCATCGCGGCAAAGGCCGCATCCCGGTAGAAGCGGGCAGACGTGTCGTACAGAGGGTGGCGCTCGTTGAATTTTGTCAGCAGATCAAAGTGACCCACGATATCCGCCTCTTCGATCTGCGCGATGGAGGCGACGCGGCGGTAGTATTCCTCCGCGGCCTTTTCCGCCCCGCCGAAACCGGCGGCCAGCGCCGCGGCCTCGGCCGGGGTGTTGTCCACCGAGAAGCCGCCCAGCAGGTGGCAGGAGGCGATGACATAGTCGTAGGGGCCAAAGTTCTGTTCGCCCGCCAGATCGTACTCCAGCCCGCACCAGACCGGAAAACGCCCGGCAAAGGCCTCGCGCAGGCGGTGCATCTCCGAGAGGAAAAGCGGCACGTTTTCTTCGGAACAGCACCAGTCCTCCTGCCCGGAAACAGGACAATGGAGCGAGATGCCGAGGGAGCCGAGGCCGGCCGCCTGCGCGGCCAGCACCATACGCTCCGGTGCATCCGCTCCATCGTCAAAATCCGTATGACAATGAAGATTCTGCCTGGTCATGGGGACGCCTCCGCTCGCTTTGAATAATGACTCATTTTATCCTCCGGAGCGGCGGCTGTCAATGCTTTCTTGCGTTTTTTCAGCTCGCGAGAGCCCGGTCGAAGGCGGCCTGAAACCGCTCCTTGATGATCTCCAGGGTGTCCTGGCGGCTGGCCTCGTAGAGCTTCTCACCGTCGAGATAGATGGTGGGCACGCGGTAGTAGTCGCGGCTGTCGGCCAGCTCTTTCTCCCGGTTCTCCTCGATCCAGCGGAGAGAGAGCTCACTGTAGGCGGGGTTTTCCGCCAGCAGCTCCTCCACGGCCATCCGGGCGTGGCGGCAGTAGGGGCAGCCGGTCAGATAGAAGATCTCCAGTTCTTTCATCGGTTTTTCCTTTCTCTGTGTGGGGAAGGTCCGGGCAGCGCAACTGCCCGGACCTTGAGTGGGACATCAGTAATTCTCGGCGTTGACCTCAAAGTAGGCCTGGGGATGGGCGCAGACGGGGCAGATCTCGGGGGCCTGCTCGCCGACCACGATGTGGCCGCAGTTGCGGCACTCCCACACCTTGACGCTGCTCTTTTTGAAGACCTCCTGGGTCTCCACGTTCTTCAGCAGGGCGCGGTAGCGCTCCTCGTGGTGCTTCTCGATGGCGGCCACGCCCCGGAATTTGGCGGCCAGCTCCGGGAAGCCCTCCTGCTCGGCGGTGACGGCAAAGCCCTCGTACATATCGGTCCACTCGTAGTTTTCGCCGTCGGCCGCGGCGGCCAGGTTCTCGGCGGTGGAGCCGATGCCGTTGAGCTCCTTGAACCAGAGCTTGGCGTGCTCCTTTTCATTGTCAGCGGTCTTCAGGAAGAGGGCCGCGATCTGCTCAAAGCCCTCCTTCTTGGCTTTGGAGGCAAAATAGGTGTACTTGTTTCTGGCCTGGGACTCGCCGGCAAAGGCGGCCTCCAGGTTTTTCTCGGTCTGGGTACCGGCGTAGGGGTTCTTGGACATGATCTATTCCTCCTGTGGTGGTTTTTTCTTTCAGATCGGGCAGTGCGGCGATACGGGCCGGACCCCCCTGCTTTGATTGTAATTCATGCCCTGAGGGCTTGTCAAGTGGCGGCGGGGAGAGCGACAACCCAAAAAGGGGGAGAGAATTGATGCTTTCATTGATGGCCGATGCGTAAAATAAGAGTAGGCGTACAGGCGCTTCGGCCAGAAAACGCTTGCAATCGTGAATTGTATATGCGATAATATACTATAAAATAAATGTGAGATGAGAGGAGGAGAGGCCGAATGGAACAGCTTCAGAACACTCTGCAGACGATGCTGCGCACGAAACGGCGGCGTCGTGTCCGGACGTTCGCCTTTGCGGCGGCGGCACTGCTGGCAGTGCTGGGCGTGGCCTACGGGCTGAGACAGTACGGCGTGGCAAAGACCGCGCCGGAGAAGATCCTGGCCTGTCACTATGAAGCCCCGCAGGGGCCAGGCTATGCAGGCTTCTCTCTGCACAGCCATGGGCCGGAGTGCTTTGACACCTACGGCGTGCTGCGCTGCCCGCTGGAGGAGATCGAGCTTCACACCCACGACGAGGACTGCTTTGTCACCAGCAGAACGCTGGTCTGCGGCCAGGAGGAGAGCGAGGGCCACCACCACACGGAGGAATGCTATGCCGCCGTGCGCGGCGAGCTGATCTGCGGGCTGGAGGAGAACGAGGAGCACACCCATACGGACGAGTGCTACGCCTGGACGGAAGAGCTGATCTGCGGGTTGGAGGAGGGCGAGGGCGCCCACACCCATACGGACGAATGCTATGAAGTCGAGCAGGTGGCCATCTGCGGCAAGCCGGAGATCACGGAGAGCATGCTCCATACCCATACGGAGGACTGCTTCGATGAGGATGGACAGCGGATTTGCGGAATGCTGGAGCTGACCGAGCACGTCCACGGACCGGAGTGCTTTGTCAGTCCCGACGAGCCTGTGGTGACCTTGGAGCCGTCAGAGGAATCGCCCACGCCGAGCCCGGTCACCTTCCCCGCGCAGCAGTTTGAGCAGACGGTCGGCGGTATCACCGTCCGGGTCGAAGCGCCGGAGGGCGCCTTCCCGGCCGGGACCGAGATGCGGCTGCAGATGGTGCCGGCGGAGGATGTGCTCGACCAGCTGGGCGACAGCGTGGAGGGAGAGATCGTCACGGCCGAAGCCGTGGATATCAGCTTCTTCAACGCCGACGGCGAGGAGATCGAACCCCTGGCGCCGATCCGGGTGGAGATGAGCAGCGACGCCGAGCCGGAGGCGGACGGGCAGACCCAGGTCATCCACATCCTGGATGACGGCGGGACGGAGCTGGTCACCCCCAGCAGCGGCTCCGCGGAGGAGAACGCGGTCAGCTTTGAGGCCAACGGCTTCTCCATCTATGTCTTCCTGCAGATCCGGGATATCAAGACCCGCGTCATCACTGCAGACGGCACGAGCTACAACATCACGGTCAGCTTTGAAGAGAACGCGGGGATCCCGGAGACCGCAGAGCTGCGGGCCGAGGAGATCCCCGTCGAATCCGACGCCTACCAGAACTATCTGGTAGGCGCGGAACGCGCCCTGGAGGATTCCGGACGGGTGACCTTCGCCCGCTTTTTTGATATCAGCATACTGCAGGACGGTCAGGAGATCCAGCCCGACGGCCCGGTCAAGGTAAAGATCGAGCTGGCGGATGCACCGAAGGAGGAGCTCAAGGCCGTCCACTTTGAGCATCAGGAGGAAGAGGCACCGGCGGAGGAGACGGCAGAGACGCAGGAGGCGCAGCTGCTGGATTCGCAGCGCGTGGCCGCGAAGGTGCTGGACAACGCCGTCAGCTTTGAGACGGACAGCTTCTCCGTCTACGGTGTGGTGACCGTGGAACCTCTGGCCACCGCAACGGAGATCGGGGAGCTGGACGGGAAGACGTTCTATATCTCCATCGACGACAAAGAGGGCCGCTTCTATTTCCGCGACAGTCTCAACGGCAGCTGCGTGGCAAAGACCAACGTGGCGGAGCTCTCCTCCGCCGCGCTCTACACCTTTGAAAAGGTGGAGGGAAGCGAGAACCGCTTCAAGGTCTCCACCACTGTAAACGGGGAGAAGCAGTATCTCTGCATGGGCGACACCGGCACCGCTTTCACCTTCTCTCCCGGGGACGGGAGCGAGTTTACGGTGGAGCAGCACAAGGAGCCTGGCAGCTTTTACATCTATTATCTCCGCTCCAACGGCCAAAAATGCGCCTGGACTTACACCGGCAACGGCTTTGTCGGGCAAGTGAAGCCCCCCGCGGACACGAACAAGGTCGTCCTCACGGAGGTCATCGGCAAGGACCCCTACGGCCTGGACGGAAAATTCTTCGGCATCATCAACAACCAGGATACGGTCTCCGGCACGGCCATGCAGACCGGCAGCGCAGGCAGCGGGACCCTTCTCACCGGCAAAACCATGACGGTCCGCACCGAGCCCATCAAGCGCACGGAGAACGTCTTCGTCGCCGCAAACAGCAACATCACCATGTGGTCCTTTACCGCCATCAGCCAGGACCGCTACTATGTGGCCGCGGAGGTCAGCGGCGCGCTGAAGTTTCTGAGCATCTCGGAGAGCGGCGTGAAGCTGGTGGACGCCGGCAGCATCGACGATTCCTGCGCCATCACGCTGGAACAGGGCACCGGCGCCTATACGGGGAAGTTCAAGTTCAGCAGCGGTGACTGGGCGCTGGCCCTCGACGGCAGCAACTTCAAGGCCATCACGGATCTGACCGACAACGCCAATACCGCCAGCGCCTGGATGAACCTGGCGGAGCTTTCCAACCTGAAGGACGACGACTTCGTGGTCTATTCTGCGGAAAAGGTCAGCGTCTCCGGCGAAATGGGCGTGGACGACAGCGGGGAAGAGACCTTTGTCTATGACGTGGAGGACGGTGACACGGTCATCCTCTACACCCGCATCTGGAACGATGAGACCAAGCGCTACGAATACTACGCGGTGGACTACGACGGGATGCTGGTGCGCGCCTATGAGAGCGGCGACACCATCTCCTGGGTGGGCAGCAAGATCAACACCATGCTCTGGAGATTCACCGAGCACCGGGAAGAGGACGGCTCGCCCAACTATTACTACGAGCTGCAGAACACCTATTCTGACAAGTATATCGCACCCCAGGTGACGGGGGAGGGCTTCCTGGCCGACGCCCCCATCGGCATCAACCTCAACGGCCGCCGAAACCGGGAGTACTACACCACGGTCCTGGCCTGGGATGATCCCTATTATGACTATGCCGCCCTCAATGTGCAGGACTGGCAGCTGACCTCCGCACCCATCGCCAAGGCGGATACCTTCTACTTCGCCCGCATGAAGACCGCGGAGGAGGAGCAGTCTCTCACCCAGGTGGAGACCCTCGACCACACGCCCTACGGCATCACGATCAAGATGCAGGACTACGGCAACATCAACAGCAGCAACCGCTCCCAGACCTTGACCGACGTGCTGGGGAACACCCCCTACATGCAATGGACTGGTACACAGAACCTTCTGAAGAAAAACCTGAGTGACGACGGCTACCCGCGCACCTCCAGCAACGCCCACTCCCTGAGCGAGCTCTTCGGCGAAGCCATGGAGGTCAACCACCAGTTCCTGTCCGGCACCTACAGGGAGACCGGCTACTTTGAATATGACTGCACCCAGAATTTCGCACACCTGATCACCAGCGAGAGCGACAAGTGGTACGGCCAGCCCAGGCCCGACGGCGGGACCTATGACATCGGCGACTTCGTGGTCTACGAGCAGTTGGGCACCAGCACCGAGAAAAACAAGGACACCCTCAAGCACGGCCAGTTCTTTCCCTACAACGACCTGGAGGAGGGCAAGTTCTCCCAGTACCTCAACGAGCGCGATATCCATGCCAATCCCCTGTCTTCTCTCGATCCCCGCAAGGGGGAGAAGCTCTACGGCATCACCTACAAGCAGGGGCAGACGGCGCCCAGCTATGTGGACCACTTCTTCGGGGTGGAGATGTCCGCCAGCTTCATGCAGAGCGAAAGCGGTCTGGACGAATGGGGACACGACCTGATCTTCGAATTCTCCGGCGATGACGACTTTTGGTTCTATGTGGACGGCAAGCTGGTGCTGGATCTGGGCGGCATCCACTCGGCCCTGGACGGCAGCATCAATTTCCGCACCGGCGAAGTCATCGTCAACAAAAAGCAAACCAACCTCCGCAATCTCTACGAGGCGGCCTATAAAGAGGAACACCCCAACGCTGCCGCGACCGAGATCGAGGCCTGGCTGGACGGCATCTTCAAGGAGAACGAGAACGGTGTGAAGACCGTCTTTAAGGACTTCTCCGGCCACACCATGAAGATGTTCTATTTCGAGCGCGGCGCGGGCGCCTCCAACCTGCACATGCGCTTCAATCTGGCGCCCTACACCGACGGTGAGGTGCTGCTGGAAAAGCAGGTCAGCGGGGTCGAGAAGGTGGACGAGGGGATGCGCTTCCCCTTCCAGATCGCCTATCTGGACACCGACCGCCCGGACGACCGCCCGGTTTATCTGACAGATAACAACAGCGTGGTCGACGCGATGACCGGCGAGGAGATCCCCTATATGCCCACGTACACGGTGGGTGAGCTGCAGTATCAGAATGTCTTCCTGCTCAAGCCGGGCCAGAGGGCGGCCATCCGCTTCCCGGACGAGAACACGATCTACTGGGTGCAGGAGTGCGGCATGAACACCGACATCTACGACAGCGTGACAGCCAACGGCGAGGCGCTGAGCGGCAGAGAGACCGGTGATCCCAAGCGCATGGACTACCCGGTGGAGACCAGCAGCGTGGCCAACCGGAAGCAGCTGACCTACAACAACCATGTCAGCGCCAACGCCCAGAACAGCCTGCTCATTACCAAGCGGCTCTGGCAGGACTTTGAAAAGACCAAGGAACTGCAGAATGATGAGGCGGCGTTCCGCTTCCGCATCTACCTGGGCAAGGAGGGGGACGAATACACCGTTTACAACACGGGCAAGTATTACGTCAAAAACCCCGAGGGCTTCTACTGCATCTTCCGGGACGGCGGCTTTGTCTCCACGGGCAAGCAGGTCTTCTCCGAACTGAGCGACCAGGTGCTTCCCGGCGAGTGGAAGAGCCAGCGGGATCAGGCGACCTTCCACACTTCTCCCGGCGGCGCTGCGGACCGGATCCCCGCCGGCTACAGCGTGGAGATCCCCGGCCTGATGGTTGGTACGCCTTTCTTCGTGCTGGAGCGGGACGACGAGATCCCCGCCGGCTACCACCTGATCGACTACACCCGCGAGGGCGCACAGGAGGACGAGGAGCCCAACAAGGGCGTCATCACCGACCATGAGGAGGAAGTGGTTGTCCACAACCAGCATGGCTACGGCCTGGAGGTCAAAAAGGTCTGGTCGGATGCGGACTTCATGGAATACCACGACGAGATCTGCTTTGCCGTGTACGACAAAGACTCGCTGGAACTGCTGCCCGGCTCCGTGCGGCGGCTGGGCAAGACGGACGACAGCATCCGCTGGTTCTTCCAGGAGCTTGAGGATGGCAAGACCCTGAACGATTACTTGGTCTTCGAAGTGCAGACCGAGCCCAAAGCCTCCGAACTCGAGGTGGACCCGGTGACCGGCGAGGTGAGCGGCTACACGAGCATCACCCGTGTGGAGCAGGGCGGCGAGCTGACCGTCGGCGGCGAGACCAACGAGCACGGCTATTCGGCAAACTTCATCTACACCGCGGGCTATGAGCGCGAGGAACTGACAGACGAGCAGATCGCAGCTAATACCAATTCCCGCACAGACACGGTGACCAACGCCCGTCCCGGCATCCGCCTGGTCAAGACCGACCTGGAGGGCACGCCCCTGGAGGGCGGCGGCTTCACGCTGGTCAAGAGCAGCGACGCGAGCACGCAAAAGACCTTCCGCTCCGGAGAGGACGGACTCATTGCCGTGGCCTATCTGACGGCGAGAGAGGACTATGTGCTGACCGAGACGGAGGCGCCTTACCGTCACATGTCCCTGGTGGACTCCCTGACGATCCGCGTGAGCGCGGAGGGCGTGCTGACGGTCAACGGCCAGGAGCAGGCGCCCGACGGCGCGTTCTACACCGTCACCCAGGTGGGAAATCCCACCGCGGAGAATATGCCCACCGTCACCGTGCAGAACAAGCCCTTTGCCCTGCGGGCTCTGAAGGTGGACGCAGCCAGCGGCGTGCCCATCCCCGGCGTCCATTTTGAGCTCTTCCCCGAGAAGATGGACTCCAGCCAGAATCCCATGCCGGACTACCAGCCCATGGCCGGATTCGAGCAGCTGGTGACGGGAGAGGACGGTGTCATCCCGAAGATCAATCTCTACGATCTCACGCCCGGCGTGTACTATCTGCACGAGACGGTGACCAACCCGCGCTATAAAGCCGTGAGCTTCTATATCCGGCTGACGATCACCCCCACGGGACAGATCAGCGCGGAGAAGGCCGAGTACAACGCCAAGGCGGGTGTCTGGAAATTCAGCGCCCTCAAGAGCAGCGAGGCGGAGGTGCGGACGGATTCCGACAGCAGCGTCACGCTGGCTGTGAAGAACACACCCACCAAGGGTGTCCGCATCCTGAAGCGGAGCTACATCACCAACACCCCGCTGGAGTATGCGGAGTTTGCCCTGTACAAGCTTGGACAGGTGGAGCACGGCGTGCCCATCGAGGGAGAAGAACCGCTGTTCAGCGATCATACCGACGCGAACGGACTGCTCAACCTGGGCGCTCTGGACGCAAACAGCACCTACTACCTCTTTGAGACCAAGGCACCCGACGGCTACCAGCTGCTCTCCGGGCCGATCGTGATCACCATGACCGGCAGCGGCAACCTGACGGCCATGCTCAACAGCGAGCGGCTCAAGGTGGATACCGTCCGGGATGAGAGCGGTGATGATATCCTGCAGATCAACGTTTACAACTCCAACGGCTATGAGCTGCCCAGGTCCGGCGGCCCCGGCACGGCGCTGTACACCGCTGCAGGCGGGACGATCCTGCTTCTCGGCGTGTGGCTGCTTATACGCCGCGGAAAGAAAAAGAAAGCATAAACCAAAAAATCCCGAGACGAAAGTCTCGGGATTTTTTTAGTGATTGAGTTCAGCCGAACAGCAGGGCGGTTGCGATGCTGAAGTAGACCAGCAGGGACAGGGCGTCCACAATGGTGGTGATGAAGGGCGAGGCCATGACGGCCGGGTCAAAGCCGATCCTCTTGGCCAGCATCGGCAGGGTGCAGCCCACAATCTTGGCGATCATCACCGTGACGGCCATGGTGAAGCACACCGTGAAGGCGGTCATCACCGTGATGGAGTCGTTGCCCAGCAGCAGCCGGTCAAAGAGCATGATCTTGGCAAAGCAGAGGGTGGCCAGCGCTACGCCGCAGAGCACGGCGGTCTGGATCTCCTTCCATATCACGCGGGGCAGATCGTTCAGTTCCAGCTCGCCCAGGGAGAGGGCGCGGATGACGGTGACGGAGGACTGGGAGCCGGAGTTGCCGCCGGTGTCCATCACCATGGGGATGAAGGCGGTGAGCACCACCTGGGCGGCCAGCTTGTTTTCAAAGCCGGAGATGATCATGCCGGTAAAGGTGGCCGAGACCATCAGCAGCATCAGCCAGGGGATGCGGTGCTTGAACAGGTCCCAGGGGGAGGAGCGCAGGTAGGTCTTCTCCGAGGGCAGCATACCGGCCATCTTCTCAATGTCCTCGGTGGTCTCTTCCACAAGGACGTCCATGGCGTCGTCGAAGGTCACGATACCGACCATGCGCTCGTCCGTGTCCACCACGGGCAGCGCCAGGAAGTTGTACTTGGAGAGCATCTGCGCCACTTCCTCCTGGTCGGTCAGGGTGGTGACGGAGATGACGTTTTCGTCCATGATCTCGCTGACGGGGGTGTCGTCGTCAATGGTCAGCAGCAGATCCTTGACGGAGACCGTGCCGAGGATCTTCCGCTCCTCGGTGACGTAGCAGGTGTAGATGGTCTCCTTGTCCACACCGGTCCTGCGGATGCGGGTGATGGCCTCCGCCACGGTCATGCTGGGCCGCAGGGAGACGTACTCCGTGGTCATGATGGACCCGGCGGAGTTTTCGGGATAGCGCAGGATCTCGTTGATCTCCTTGCGCATCTGGGGGTCGGCCTGGGCGAGGATGCGCTTGACCACGCTGGCGGGCATCTCCTCCACCAGGTCCGCCGCGTCGTCCACGTACAGCTCGCTGACGATCTCGCGCAGCTCCTTGTCGGAGATGCCGCGGATGAGCGCCTCCTGCAGCTCGGGACCCAGCTCGGCAAAAGCCTCGGCCGCCAGCTCCTTGGGCAGCAGGCGGAAGAGCAGGGGAATGCGGTCCTCATCCAGGTCTTCAAACAGCGCCGCAATGTCCGCGCCGTTCATGGTGACCAGGATATCCTTCAGGGTCTGGTACTTCTTTTCCTCCAGAAGTACTCTCATGGTTTTTTCTACCGTGACACTGTGTTCTGCCATCTGGTAATCCTCCTTTACGAAGTTTGCTCAGGGTGGGAAGCAGACACACAGGCCAAAGTCCTGTTCAGGTTATAAAGCGGAAACGCCGGGCACGCGCTTTCCGCAATCGACTTCGGCCTGCTGATGTGCCGGTACTGCTTCCAGCGTCCATGACGTTTCCTCCTTTTTGATACGGATTTTGGGCACAAGCCCATCTAAAATTTTAACCCACAGCCGGGGGCTTTGTCAACCCAAAAAGCGCCGCCGGCAGACACCGGCGGTACAGCGGATGCGGGAGGTTTGGCTCGATTTTCCGGCAGCCGATCATGCCCGCAAAGTGGAACGCACACGGGGTCCGGTATGGGAAGCACGGGGACCTCTCTGCTTCCGATATCCGGCGTATCCCTGTCAAAAGTCCCCTGATACCAGAGAGTTCAGAGTAATGATAGGAAAACCCCGTCGGATTCTCTCATAATCCGACGGGGCTTTCCAAAATGCACGGGCAGTTTATTTCTTCTCGCGGAGCAGGGGGGCGCCGGAGCTCCAGGCCTTGCCGATCACCTCGCCCACGGCATAGTAGTTGTGGCGCATCTGGTCAAAGAGGAAGGCGCCGATCTTGCCGCAGTCGATCTTGCCCTTCTCGTCCAGGACCTTCTCGTCGGCCATGACGTTGACGATCTCGCCCAGCACGCGCAGGCCGTAGGGCTGCTGCTGCATCTCCAGCACTCTGCACTCCAGGGTCAGCGGGTACTCGGTGATGACGGGGGCGTCCACGCGCGCGCTCTTGACGGCGTGCAGACCGGTGCGCTCAAACTTGCCGGGGAACTTGCCGCCGCTGACAAGGCCCATGAAATCGGACTCTACCAGGGTGTCGGCCCCGGGGACGGAGAGGGTAAAGGCGCCGCGGGCCTTCAGGTTTGCCACTGTCTTGTGGTCGTCCTCCAGGTTCAGGGCCACCATGTTCTCCGCGCAGATGCCGCCCCAGGCCATAGCCATGGCGTCAACGCTGTCGTCCTCGTTGTAGGTGCAGATCATGTAAGTGGGCATGGGGAACAGGAAAGGCTGTACGCCGAAATCCTTCATTGGTTTACTCCTCCTGATTATTTTAAATGAGCGTGCAATTGCCGCTTGCTTTTGAACGAAACCCATGATATCATGCAGCCAGAAAGATAGCAAGTACCAACATATAAGTAAGGTACTTACCAGGAGGAAAGTTATGAGCGACAAGACCATTTCAGACGCAAAGTTTGAGGACACCGGCTACAGCTATACCCTCTCGCTGATCAACGGCAAATACAAGCCCATCATCCTCTACTGCCTGATGGAGTACGAGCCGGTGCGCTTCAACGAGATGCAGCGCTACCTGGGCCGGGTGGCGGACAAGACCCTGAGTCAGAATCTCAAGGAGCTGGAGAGGGATGGACTGATCCACCGGCGCATGTACCCGGAGGTGCCGCCCCGGGTGGAATACCGGCTGACGGAGCGGGGACACTCCCTGGTGGCGGTGCTGGACAAGCTCTGCGACTGGGGCATGGAGAACCGGCCGAATGGGGAGTAACATACGTGGCTGGATGTGCAAAGGAGCACCGGGAATCGTCAAACGACGGTTCCCGGTGCTCCTTTGCATGGGCTTCGGCTTCATTCTGTTTTTCGCCGCTTTCGCTTATTCTGCCCGTTTCTTCGGCGCGGGCAGATCGTCCGCGATCGCCTGCACCGTCTGCCGCAGCAGCTCCCGCCGGTCCACATCCGCGAGGAGCATTTCCTTCGCGCCCTCGTAGGGCAGCTCCCGCTGCATATCAAGCCCCGCCTCTTTCATCAGGCGCAGGGCCGCGGGCGTGGGCTTTAAGAGCAGGCGATCATCATAGATCCCGCCGACCACCTTCCCCCCGCAGTAGAGGACATATTCACCCATCATGGGCCGGGTGCGGATCCCCTCCAGCCCGTCCAGCTGGTCCAGTACAAAGTCCAGATACGCTTTCGTCGACGCCATCTTCTCACACCTTTCGGATCGGGTGCCGGATCACGGTTTTCCACTTGGCGGCTTCGACCTTCCTGGGGTCAGACAGGTAGATCTCGTGGTGCAGCCGGCTGTCACTCAGATCGTTTTCATAGCCGTTTTCCAGGAGATAGCGGTCCATGATCGCCACCGTTGCGGGCTCGTCGTCATAGGACCCCAGATGCATGATCTGCACGCACAGCCCCTCCTCCACGGTCAGGAACTCAGCCGCCGAGCAGTCCAGCTTTTTCTTGCGCGAGGCCGTCTCCACCGCCCAGGCAAAGTCCTGCTCCGTCACAAACTCCGGCAGGCGGATCACCGAGATCCACTGAAAGGCGGCCTTGTTGGCATAGTCCATGCCCGCAGCGCCCTCCTGCCGCCAGAAGCCCTCCAGCGGCGGGACGACGTACTCGTAAAAGCCCTCGATGCGGTGGTCGGTCTTGTAGCTCATCTTCAGGGTGTAGGCCACCGCGTACAAAACCCCGAGGGCCTGCTGATACGCGCCGCCCTCCCGGTTCGGATCGCCCTGGCCCCGGACGGCGATGTAGTTGGCCCGGGGTACCGTGACGATCTCCGGGGTGTTTTTCGGCAGATAAAACTCTTTGTACGCTTTCTTGAAATCAAACGCCATTGCGCAGCCCTCCGTGCTTTACCAGATCCCGGGGATCAGCCTGTATTTTACGCGCTTTTTGTATTCCGTATAGCCCGCCAGACCCTGCTCCAATACCATCTCCTCGTTGCGGATGCGCTTGGCGATGATGGGCAGATACAGCAGCATCACCGCAAAGGAGAGCGGAGAGCCCAGCACCAGCGGCATGGAGAGAAAGAGCAGCACCGTCGCGGCGTACATGGGGTGCCGTACCACGCCGTAGAGGCCGGTGTCGATCACCTGCTGGTGCTCCTGCACCTCCACGGTCCGGGAGAGCCAGACGTTCTCCCGCAGCACCTCGGCATAGAGCAGGTAGGCCAGCAAAAACTGTCCCGCCGCCGTCCAGACGAGCCAGCGCGGCAGCACCATCCACCCGAAGCGGAAGTTCAGTCCGGCAAGCACAAAGGCCGCGAGAAACATCAGCCCGCTCAACACAATCACCTGCTTCTGTTCGCCCTGTTCCTCCTTGACGCTGAGGCGCTTTCTCAGAAGTTCAGGGCTTTTGGCCAGCATTACCAGCCCGGCCGCGAACATCGGCACAAACAAGATGCCCATCAAAAGCCACCCATCCGGCCAGGCAAGGGTCCCCGCCGGGAGAAAGAGCAGCAGGCCCAGGATCATTACGCCGCTCAGAAAGCGGGTGATCGCCCGTCCAAAGAGCTGTTTTTCCATTTCGTGTTACCCCCTCTCAGCGGCAGAAGGCCGCCACGCGTTTGAGAAAGTCCGGCGCCTCCTCGTACAGTCCATGACCCAGACCCTCGTACAGAAAGAGCTCACTGCCCGGGATCGCATCGGCGATCTCCGCGGAGGCGGCCCCGGTCACGATACGGTCGTCCGTCCCGCCGATCACCAGCGTGGGGCAGGTGATGCGGCCAAGCTCGCCATATGCGTCGTGGGTCACGCAGGACTCCGCCTGGGTCAGGAAGCGGGCGAAGCTCTTCGGCTTGCCGATGCTGCCCAGCAGACTGTATTCCGCCCGCGCCAGCTTCAGATGCTTATCCGAGTAGGAGCGCTCCGCCGTGTCCAGCATGATGCCGCGGTAGTCCCCGCGCTCTGCCATCGCGGTCCAGGCGGCGACCGCGTTTTGTACGGTGCCGTTGGGGCGCGCGAGCGTTACGACCAGCACCAGTTTACCCACCTTGTCCGGATGGTCGACGGCCAGCCACTGGGCGATCATCCCGCCCTGGGACACGCCCGCCACCGCCGCGCCCTGCAGACCCAGCGCGTCCATGGCCTCGCTGAGATCCGCCGCCATCTGACGCGTCGTAAAGTGTTCCGGCAATTGTCTGCGGCGGCTGAAGACGAAGACCGTGAAGTCCCCGGCAAGCTGCCGGTAGAGCAGGGCAAAGGGCAGGGCCATGCCCCGGACGGTTTTGAGACCGTCCCCTACGCCGGGGAGCATGACCAGCGTCCTTTCCCCGCCGCCGAAGCGGATATAGTCCATCTCGCCCGCCGAGAGCCGCAGACAGGCGTTTTTCGCATGGAGCATGGAAATCACCCTTTCCCGGTTGCTGTGTCCATGTTAGCATAACGCCCCGGCTCTTGCAAGCCGGGGCGTTATGCTAACGAGGAAGATTCACTTTGCGTTTTCAGCCCGCGCCTTTTCCCAGGCGCGCGTTCTGCAAATCAAACCGGGGCTTACCCCTCCCAGAACAGCTCGTCCAGGGTTTTGTCCAAGGCCCGGCAGATGGCGATGCAGAGGTTGATGGTGGGGTTGTAGTCGCCCTTTTCCAGCGCGCTGATGGTCTGCCGGGATACCCCGCAGAGCTTGGCCAGCTCATCCTGGGAGAGGTCCTTGGCCGCCCGCGCCGCCTTCAGTTTCAGATTCTTCATGCGTCGTCCTCCGCACGCTCCGCCCGCTTGTCCGCCAGCTGCTTGAGCAGCAGCTCCGCGCCGACCACAACCAGCATAACGCAGCAGAGCAGATTCACATAGGGAAAGTCAGAGCTGACCGCGCCGGACAGGCGGCCGACGACAGGGATGGCGTTGAAAAGGCCCGCGACCAACAGGATGATCCCGTAGCTTCTGCGGTTGTTGTTGAGACCCCAGTAGGCGTCCTTCCAGATACAGATCGTGGAGAGGACGATAACTCCGGCAATGATCCCCGCAAAGTGCAGGGCGAGGTCGGGAACGGGAAGGTGAAAGTCCCCATAGGCCAGGACGATCAGAACGGCCTCCCAGATCACCACCGTATAAAATGCATAGCGGTATGCGTCCCCGCGAACCCGGAGCTGGCGCTCGTCATACTCCGACTTGACTTTCCGGTTGCTGTTTGCAAGCTTGATCATGACAAAGGCCACGATCAGGCCCACAAAAATGCCGACTGCCACACCGGCAGACATAAAAATGTTTCCGTTCATGTTGCGTTCTCCTTTTATACACACTGTTGCTTATCCTCATCGGGAAGACCGGAAACCGCCAGTTCCCGGCTGCAAGATCAATGTACACCATCAAAAGCAAATTGTCAATTATATTTTACAAAATTCTATCTAAAAATGCGAAACGCCATCCGGAGGCGCGGAGCTTCACCGGGGAGAAGCGCGAAAAAATGGGCCGTGAAGAAAAGGCAAGGCTTCCCTGCCGTTTCTTCACAGCCCTGTTTTCGTTATACGCGCAAAAGGCGTGCGGGCTTTCTCAGCCCTTGCCCTTTTCCTTGGCGCGCTTGTCGTTGATGATCTGCATCTCAACGGCGGTGATCTCCCTGACGCCGTGCTCCTTGGCCCAGGCGACGCAGCCCTTGAGCACCGTGGGCAGGAAGATGCGCGGCACGTTCAGCAGCATCTCCAGCGCGTCGTCGGTGAAGTGTACCTCGGGATCGGTGCGGTCGGCGGCATAGCGGACGGAGGAGAGGGAGGCGTTGCGGATGGGCAGCAGTTCGGGCACCAGGCGGGGCGTTTTGGCGAACCAGAAGTTCTTGCTGTCCCGGTAGCCATGGCAGATCAGCACGTTGGGCCACAGCCGGCCCTTGACGCCGTTGATGATGTTGTCATGGTATTTGGGCTTCATCAGCATCTTGTCGATGCGCAGGATGAAATGGGCGCCGTACTGGGTGGTGATGCCGTTGAAATTCCGGTAGGGGGGCGGATAGCAGCCGTCCTCCAATTGGCGGCCGATGTCCTCATCGGCGTTTTCCAGCTCACTCATCCAGGTGCACTCCATGACCTGATAGGCCTCGGACACCACCTGCGGACGCGGGGTGGTGGGGTCCTCTTTGATGCATAGGCCGTCCTCCAGGTGGAAGCCGAAGTTTTTCATCTTCTCGGCGGGGGTGTCGCCGGGCCAGCCCTGGGCGACGATCTTTTTGTGGTAGCCGCGGCCCTCGGGCATGAAGTTGATGGCCACCTGCCTGCGCCCGGCCAGCAGATGCTGGGCGGTGTTGGAGGAATTGCGCGCCTCCAGCACCATGGCGTAATAGCCCTTGCCGGCGATGTAGTAGGGGAAGCACAGAGAGTAGGAGCCCACGGAGGTGCTGCCGTCCTCAGCCAGGGTGGAGATCATCACGGTGGGCATGGGGAAATAGGAACTGGTCTGGTAGAAGTTATCCACAATGCGGAGATCTTTGAAGCTGCTCATGTCAGGTCCTCACTTTCCAACAGGCGCATGCGGAGAGATCGCAGCGACTGTTGTTGATGGGTTACAGTATAATACCGCCCCGGGGAAAAAGTCAATTTACGGGCGCTCCCCGCGCAGACAGGTGCGGCCCCGCTTGTCTGTCTGACACCGTACACAGGATGAGATGGAATCAACCGAGGAAAAAAGAATTCGAGTGTTCATAACGCAAATACGCTATGAACACTCGAAATGGTCCGAGTGACAGGATTCGAACCTGCGGCATCGTGGTCCCAAACCACGCGCGCTACCAGCTGCGCTACACCCGGTCGTCGTCAGAAGAAACTCGCTGCGCTCCTTCCTTCAAAGCCTTTCTATTATACATCACGCGCACACAGGAAGCAAGAAATTTTTGGACACGCACGGCGGCGGGGGGCACACGGCGTGTTTTTTTCGTTGATGTTTCCTTTCAGCTGTGTTATTCTGTCATGAGGAGTGTGATCAACCTTTGAGAATGAGAAAGAGATCCAATCTGGACGCGCGCATGGAACGCTGCGCCGCGCTCCTGATTGAAAAGCCCGAGGAGCTGCGCGGCCGCTGGCTGGAGCAGTTCCCCGGCCATACAAAGCTGGTGCTGGAGATCGGCTGCGGAAAGGGGCGCTTTACCGCCGAGACCGCGGCGCAGATGCCGGACACCCTGTACGTGGCGCTGGAGCGCGTGCCGGACGCCATGATCCTGGCCATGGAGCGGGTGAAGAACGCGGGACTTGAAAACGTGCGCTTCATCGACGCGGACGCAAAGCTGGCAGGCGAGATGTTCGCCAAAGGCGAGGTGAGCCGCCTGTACATCAACTTCTGCGACCCCTGGCCCAAGAGCCGGGACGCGAAGCTCCGCCTGACCGCCCCGGGTTTCCTGCGTCTGTACGGGGATCTGCTGCCCGTGGGGGGCGAGATCCATTTCAAAACCGACAATACCCCGCTGTTCGATTGGTCGGTGGAGCGCTTCAAGGAGGAGGGCTGGGCCCTCTCGGAAGTGACCCACGACCTGCACGCAAACGGCCCCGTGGGCGTGATGACGGATTACGAGGCCAAATTCTATGAGCAGGGCATGAAGATCAACCGCCTGGCTGCGGCCAGGACGGCGGACACCAGAGGCACCTCCGCGGGACCGGTACCCCGGCTGCGCAACGCTTCGCTCACCGACGCGCGGGGCTACGAGGAGAGCCAGGAGGCCCACCGCAGGGGAGAGGAGCGGACATGAGATTTCTTTCCTGGAACGTCAACGGCCTGCGGGCCGTGCAGAAAAAGGGCTTTGAGGACATCTTCCTCGCCCTGGACGCGGACTTCTTCTGTCTGCAGGAGACCAAGCTCCAGCAGGGCCAGATCGATCTGGACTTCCCCGGCTATGAGAGCTACTGGTGCTACGCCGAGAAGAAGGGCTATTCGGGCACCGCGATCTTTACCAGACACACGCCGCTCTCCGTGGCGTACAATCTCGGCGTGGAGGAACACGACCACGAGGGCCGGGTCATCACGCTGGAATATCCCGACTTTTATCTGGTCTGCGTCTACACCCCCAACGCCCAGGACGGGCTCAAGCGCATCGACTACCGCATGCGCTGGGAGGACGACTTCCGGGCCTACCTCTGTGAACTGGACCGGAAAAAGCCCGTCGTCGTGTGCGGGGACATGAACGTGGCCCATGAGGAGATCGATCTGAAAAACCCCAAGCAGAACGTGGGCAACGCCGGCTTCTCCGACGAGGAGCGCGGCAAGTTCACCGAGTTGCTGGCCGCCGGCTTTACCGACAGCTTCCGCTTCCTCTACCCCGAGCGCACCGACGCCTACTCCTGGTGGAGCTACCGGATGCGGGCGCGGGAGCGGAACGTGGGCTGGCGCATCGACTACTTTGTGATCTCTGATCGCCTGCGGGACCACGTCAGGGACGCCTACATCCTGCCGGAGATCGAGGGCTCCGACCACTGCCCGGTGGGACTGGATCTGACATGGTGACGATCGGCGGCATTGAATTGAAGGGAAATCTCTGCCTGGCGCCCATGGCGGGGGTTTCGGACTTTGCCTTTCGCGGTGTGTGCCGCGCTCTCGGCGCGGCGCTGACCACCACGGAGATGGTCTCCGCCAAGGCCCTGGTCTATCGCGACGAGAAGACAAAGGAGCTGCTGTACATCCCCGAGGGGGAGCACCCCTGCGCCGCCCAGATCTTCGGCCACGAGCCGGAGGTGATGGCGGAGGGGGCGGCCCTCGCCCTGGAGATCTCCGGGGCGGATATCCTGGATATCAACATGGGCTGCCCGGTGGGAAAGATCGTCAAGGCCGGAGACGGTTCGGCCCTGATGAAGGATCCCGAGCTTGCCGGGCGGATCATCGAGAGCGTGAAGAAGGCCGTCTCCGTCCCGGTGACGGTGAAATTCCGCAAGGGCTGGGATAACGGCAGTGTCAACGCGCCGGAATTTGCACAGATCTGCCAGCAGGCGGGAGCCGCCGCCGTGGCGGTGCACGGGCGCACCCGGGCCCAGCTCTACGCGGGCCGGGCAGACTGGGACGTGATCCGCGCCGTGCGGGAGGCCGTGAGCATTCCCGTGATTGCAAACGGCGATATCTTCACGCCGGAGGACGCGTCGCACATCCTGCGCTACACCGGCTGTGAGATGGCTATGATCGGCCGGGGCAGCTTCGGCAATCCCTGGCTCTTTGCCCAGGGGCAGGCCGCCGTTGACGGCCGGGAGATCCCTGCGCTGCCGCCGCTGTCGGAGCGCATCGACGTGGCGGAGCGGCAGATTGAGACCCTCGCCGGGCGCATCGGCGAGCATCGGGCCTGCATGGAGGCCCGCCACCAGCTGCCCTGGTATCTGCACGGCATCCCCTACGCGGGGGTGTACAAGCGGGAGCTGACCCAGGTGGAGACGCTGGAGGATATTCACAGAGCCTGCAGGGGGATCCGGCGGGACCTGAAATAAGTTTTGGAACATCCGGAGGAGGTGAGAGCTTGACACGGGAACAGGAGGCGCAAATTGTGCGCCGGGTGCTGGAAGGAGACGTAAACGCCTTTGAGGACCTGGTGACAGAGCATGAGAAGGGCGTCTACGCCATCGCGCAGCGCATGACCGGCAACGCCGAGGACGCGGCGGACATGACCCAGGAGACCTTTATCAAGGCCTACAACTCTCTCTCTTCCTTCCGGGGAGACAGCAAGTTTTCGGTCTGGCTCTACCGGATCGCAACCAACGTCTGTCTGGACTTTCTCAGAAGCCGCAGCCGAAAGCCCACCGTGTCCCTCTCGGTGGAGGACGACGACGGCGAGGAGACCCAGATGGACATCGCGGACGAGAGCCAGTCGCCCGAGCAGCTGCTGGAGCGGGGACTGACGCGGGATGCGGTGCGCCGGGGACTGAAGTCTCTGAGTCCGGAATACCGGCAGATCCTGCTGTTGCGGGAGATCCAGGGGCTGAGCTATGAGGAGATCGCGGAGGCTCTGGTCCTGGAGGTGGGGACCGTGAAATCCCGCATCTTCCGGGCGCGAAAAAGATTGTGCGCATTTTTGCTGGAGGACGGGAACATTCCCGAGTTTTCAGCGTCAGGGAAAATGGAAGGCGGTGAGAAGCAATGAATACCTGCGACTATTATCAGGAGCTCATCAGCCGGCTGGTGGATGGAGAAGTCAGTCGGGACGAGTATGAGGACCTGATGAATCACATGAATTCTTGCTCCCGCTGCAACGCGATGTACGCAGTTTTTCATGACCTGTCCGAAATCCTCCAGAGCGAAGAACCGGAAGCGCTGCCCGAGGGCCTGCATGAGAACATCATGGCGGGCGTACGGAGAAGCGCCATTGAAAAGAAGAACCGCCGCCTGCGCGCCACCTGGGTGCGCACGGGGCTGACCGCTGCCGCGTGTGCAGCGCTGGTTCTGTTTGCGGCCCGGGGCTTGACCCCCGCCGACAGGACCGAAGGAAATGTAATTCGAAACAGTGAAGAAGTTCAGATGAGTGCGCCCGCGCAGGAGATGGCGGCTGCGGCCGAGGAGAAATCCGCGCCCGCGCCCCTCCCGCCGGCCGAAGAGACGGCCATGCCGGTCCAGACCGCTCCGGCCCGGACGCCGAGTCCCGCCCCCACGGCGGCTCCCGCCCAGACGGCGGCTCCGCAGGCGACGGCGGACCCCTACCAGGACCGGGCGGACAACGGCGGCGCCCAGACGGCGGGTATCCCCGCGGCCACCGCGGCGCCGGCGGCGACACCCGTCCCGAAGGCCACGACCGCGCCGAGTGCGCCCGCCGAGGCAGCCGCACCGGAGACCAGCTCCGCCCCGGCTGCGGCGGAGACTGCGCAGACCCCCGCGCCCGACGAGACGGCAAACGCCCAGAGTACGGAAAAAGAGGAGACCGCGGAAGCGGTCGATCAGAAGGACAGCGCCGCGGAGCCCCCTGCCGCGCTTCAGGCGGCTGCGCCTGCGGAGAGCCCCGAGGCCCGGACGGAAACGGTGACGCCCCCTGCGGCGGATCTGCTTCCGGAGAGTGGGTCCGGTGATGCGGCCGCGGCCCCGGACGCCGGCGCCGTGCAGGAGGAACCCGTGGAGGATGCCGTGGAAGAGGCGCCTCCGTCCTTCCTGAAGAGCTTCAAGATCAGGCTGCGCACCCCTACCCCCGCCCTGGCGATCCCCATGGAGGGACTGGAAGACGCCGCGGAGCCTGAGACCACGGAAGAGCCGACGGCCACGGAGCAGCCCGCTGAGAGCCCGGCGGCTTCCGCCGCACCCCAGCCGAGCCCCTCGGCTACCCCTCAGGCGAGTCCCTCGGCCACCCCCCAGCCGAGTCCCTCGGCTACCCCTCAGGCGAGCCCATCAGCCACACCGGCAAAGGAGAGCAGATTCCGGCTCAGCGGCAAGGAGAATCAGAAGCGGCTGACCGATCTGCTGGGCGGCACGGAAAAGGCCCTGCCCGAGACGGAGGCCGATGCCATCGTCAACATCACCCTCGTGCCGGAGGATCCCTACGGCGGGGAGGAGGAGCTGAGCATCCGCTACTACGGCGACAAGGTCTACTATGTGACCTGCCCGGAGGGGAAGGAGACCAGAAGCTTCCTGGCCGACTGCGGCGCGGAGGAGCTGAAGACGCTCATCCGGGAGCTGCGCAGCGAAAAGACGGCGGCATCCCCGACAGAGTCCCCGGCGGCATCCCCGAAAGCCACGGCGGATCCTTTCCTCCCGGATGTGCCGGAAAGTTCATGAACCGACCAAAACCCCCGTTTACCGGGGGTTTTGCGTTCAGCTTGTCAAAAAGCCCCTCCGCAGGCTTTTTGACCACGCTTTCCCGTCGGGCATTTTGCCTTCGGCCAAAATGCTGTTTTCCAAAAGCCTTGGGGAACAAGGCTTTTGGAAGCGACGGGTTATTGGATTCGAGGCGGGTCTTACCCCCTCGAGCTCTCCTGCGGCCCAGTCATCGCTCTATGCCGCATATATTTAACGGTTTCCACGCAAAACCCTCATTTTATGGGGGTTTTGCGTTGCATATGTAGCGTTTGACTTGAAATGCTTCTCCTCCTGTGATATAGTTAACAGAAAAGAATCGATTCCGCTCTGCCGGGAAAGAGAAGGAGATTAAAAAGTGAAGCGTCTCAAAGTATCCAACAATGTGATCCGCCGGCTTCCGCGCTACCTGCGAAAGCTGGATGAATTGACCGAAAGCGGCATCAGCCGGATTTCCTCCTTTGAGCTCGGCCATCAGCTGGGGCTGACGCCTTCCCAGATCCGCCAGGATTTCAGCTGCTTCGGGGAGTTCGGACAGCAGGGCTACGGTTATAACGTGCAGGCTCTGCGCGGGCAGATCGCCGCCATTCTGGGGGCGGACCGCGGCTTCTCCGCCATCCTCATCGGCGTGGGCAACATCGGCCGGGCCCTGATGGACAACTTCTGCTTTTCCGACTGGGGCTTTGTGCTCAAGGCCGCCTTTGATATCAACCCGGAGCTGATCGGCACCGAGTTCAAGGGCGTGAAGATCTACAGCGCGGACTCCCTGGAGGAGTATCTCGCCGCTGAAAAGATCGACGTGGCAGTGCTGACGGTGCCCAAGGACGCCGCCATCGGCGTGACCGAGCGGCTGACAGCCCTGGGGATCGACGCTATCTGGAACTTCACCAACGTGGAGCTGACCGAGCCCAACAGCAGCACCATCGTGGAAAACGTGCACTTCTCTGACAGCCTCCTGTCTCTCAGCTACTATGTGGCCGAGCGGCGGGATGAAGAGGCGGCCAGGGCCGCACGGGCGGAAAAGCAGTAACAACAGGCATGTCAAAGGCATTGACAGCGATGTCAGTGCCTTTTTTAATGGAGTAAACAGGATGATAACTGACGGCGTATTATTTGATCTGGACGGCACTCTCTGGGACTCCTGCCGGGTGGTGGCCGAGAGCTGGGGGGAGACCCTGCGACAGCTCTGCGGTGCGCAACGCGGTCCCAGCGCTGCCGATGTGAAGGGGATCATGGGCATGACCGGCGAGCAGATCGCCCGGACCCTCTTCTCCCGGTACGGTGAGCGGGCGGGTGAGATCAGCATGCGGTGCATGGAGGAGGAGATCGCCTATATCGCCCGGCACAGCGGGGACGTCTACCCCGGGGTGCGGGAGATGCTGGCGGCACTCTCCGAATGCTTTCCGCTGTTTCTCGTCTCCAACTGCCAGCAGGGGTACATTCCCTGCTTTCTGGGCTGCACGGGCTTTGCGCCCTTCTTCCGGGACACGGCCTGTGAGGGGACGACGGGCCTCGGCAAGGCGGAGAACATCGCTCTGCTCTGCCGGCAGTACGGCCTGAAGCGCCCGGTCTATGTGGGGGACACGGTCTCGGATGAGCGCAGCGCCAGACAGGCGGGCTGCGCCTTCGTCCACGCGGCCTACGGCTTCGGCACGGCAGAAGCTCCGGACGCTGTCATCCGGCGGCCTATGGAGCTGGTCGGACTGTTGAAGAGAGGGGAGACGGCATATGTCTGACACCATCGCCGCCATCGCCACCGGCGCACAGGTGGCTGCCATCGGCATCCTCCGGCTTTCGGGGGAGGGGGCTGTCTCCGTGGCGGACAGTCTGTTTCGCCCCGCCTCCGGCAGGCCCATGGCCTCTTACCCGGACCGGCAGTTGGTCTACGGCGGCCTGTTTGATACGGACGGTGAGCTGCTGGATCGCTGCCTCTGCACGGTCAGCCGCGCCCCCAACAGCTATACCGGGGAGAACACGGCGGAGTTCCAGTGCCACGGCTCACCCACGGTGCTGCAGGCGGCGCTGGCGGCCTGCTTCCGTCGGGGCGCCCGGCAGGCCCTGCCCGGGGAGTTTACCAGGCGGGCCTTCCTCAACGGCCGCATGGATCTGACCGCGGCGGAAGCCGTGGCGGATCTGATCGACGCCGAGAGTGTGGAGAGCGCCAAGAACGCCGCGGCCCAGCTCTCCGGCGCACTGGCGGCAGGCACGGAGGAGATCTATCAATCCCTGCGGGAGATCAGCGCCCACTACCATGCGGTGTTGGATTACCCGGACGAGGATATCGAGGACTTCACCCTCGAAGCGTACAAGGGCGATCTGCGCCGGGCGGAGGAGAAGCTTGCGCGCCTGCTCGGCAGCTTCGAGCGGGGACGGCTGATGACCGCCGGCATCCCCGCCGTCATCGTGGGCCGGCCCAACGCGGGCAAAAGCTCGCTGCTCAACGCGCTTTTGGGTTATGAGCGGGCCATCGTCACCGACGTGCCCGGCACCACCCGGGACACCATCGAGGAGAAACTGCGCCTCGGCTCGCTGCTGCTGCGGCTGATCGACACCGCGGGCATCCGGGAGACCGAGGACGCGGTGGAGCGCCTGGGGGTGGAGCGCAGCCGCCGGGCCATGGAGCGGGCAAGCCTGGTGCTGGCCGTGATCGACGGCAGCGGAGATGTGACAGGGGAGGATCTGGAGCTTCTCCATCAGGCAGAGCGCTGCCCCAAGGCGGTGCTGGTGCTGACCAAGGCGGATCTGGAACGGCATGTCTCCCTTCCGGAGACCGGCCTGCCGATCGTGACGGTCAGCTCCGTCACCGGCGAGGGGCTGGAGGAACTGGAACGCGCGATCCGGGCACTGTTCCCATTGCCCCAGGTGCCCGCCGGAGAGATCCTCACCAACGCCCGTCAGGCGGAGGCGGTCTCCCGGGCAAAAGAGAGTGTGCACGCGGCGCTGGAGGCTATGGAGACCGGCTGCACGCCGGACATTGTGCTCACCGAGAGCGAGACGGCCATGGCCGCGCTGGGCGAGCTGACCGGACGAAACCTGCGCGAGGATGTGACCGCGCGGATCTTTGAGCGCTTCTGCGTGGGAAAGTGAGGAAGAGCATGGCATTTATAGAGCTTGACATGACAAAGTATCCCCGCAAGGCGCAGTTTGACTACTTCCGTTCCCTGGCCTATCCCTATCTGGGCCTGACCGTGGAGGTGGATCTCACGGATTATCTGCACCTGCTTCAGGAGAAAAACGCCCCCTTCTTCCTCAGCTTCTGCCGGGCAGTGACCAGGGCGGCCAACGCGGTGGAGACCTTTCGTCAGCGCATCCGGGGCGAGGGGATCGTGGAGTACGACTGGTGCCCCGGCTCTGTGACCCTGGCGACCGCCGATGGAAATTATTGTTACTGCACGCTGCCCTGCCGGGAGAACTTTGACGACTATCTCACCGTGGCCAGGGCGGCGCGGGAGCGCGCGCTGGCCGCGGCCAGCATTGAGGACGGAGAGGACGCGGAGAGTCTGCTGTTTCTCTCCTCCATCCCATGGCTGAGCTACACGGCCCTGACGCAGCCGGTGCCCCATCCGGCCGACTCCAACCCGCGCATCACCTGGGGGCGCTTCTTTACCAGGGAGGGGCGGACCTGGCTTCCGGTGTCGGTGCTGTGCAACCACGCGCTGATGGACGCGAGACAGCTTGCCTTGTTCTATGAGGCGCTGGAGCAGGAGCTGCGCGGGCTGAACTGAGTTTTTACTATTGACATCGGCCCGCCGCTGTGCTAATATACTTGAGCGGCTACGCGTGCAGAAGTACCCAAGAGGCCGAAGGGGCTCCCCTGCTAAGGGAGTAGGGTGTCTAAAAACGCCGCGAGGGTTCAAATCCCTCCTTCTGCGCCAAAGAAGAATCCCCCGTCCAACGGACGGGGGATTCTTCTTTGGAGAAAAGGATTGAACCCGAGCGGAGCGAGGGATGAGAGGGGCCTGCGCCGCCGGTGGCGGAAGAAGCAGGCCCCTCTCATCCGCAGCGGTCGAATAATGCGAGGAACAGCGAAAGCCCGAAGCATTTTTCGGGCACCGCAAGGTGGACGCAAATCCCTCCTTCTGCGCCACAAGGAAAGGCTTTGAAAGTTTTTTTTCAAAGCCTTTCCTTTGTTTATGAATAGAAAAACTGCCAAAAAGTGACGTACACATGGAGTTGATTTCGCTTTTCCTGCTTGTTTTCCTGCTTATAGATGGATAGAGCGGGAGAAGTCCCGCTCTTTTTTAATGCGTTAAGGCGATTACGGCAAGCGCTGTCATTATAAGAATTGCTTGAACGTGCATATTCAACTAACCCGCCGCGAATCCAAAAATACACTGTTGGTTCCACTCTTCGATCCTCCTTTACTGCAAATCCTTGATGACCTTGACCACGTCAAAACAAGGCAGTGAGGTCATGTGATGCCGCAAGCGACACCACATTGACCGCCTGCCTTGTTTTTCCTTTCCGAATCGAACCCGCTCCGCTGGGCTTCGATTCGGTTTGACGGGACCGTTTTGGCGCATGTAGGACAGGTACTTGGAAACCGTGCTCACGGCGAGGCCCACACCCGCGGCGATCTCGCGGCAGAGGGGGCGGAGCCCTGCCGGTTTCGATAGCTGTTGATGTAGTCCTCAATCATGGCGCAATATTCTGGCTTTTTGTACTGCATAGATTTGCTCCTTTCATACGCGAACAATAGTTTCCGAAAGAGATAGTATTACAATCGGTTACAGATTGCAAGAGGGAAAATGCGGCTGACCCGCCAGGTGCAGTCGATCGGCTACACCTGGCGGGTCAGCGTGAAATTTATACTTGACATGGGGAACGAATCTGCAATATACCGGCGAGCATCGCCTTTGTACTCCCACAAAGGCGCAAGATCAGCTGGCAGGCTTAAATAAAAAGCACACAGCCGTTCAAAACGGAGGCACCTGGCAAAGTGTCAATGGATTGAATACCGTATGCAGGCAAGCATCGCCGTTTGGGGACAGGCGATAGCAAGCCGGGCTTTCCCGGACCCTTCTGGCAGCAGGAGAGCCCCCTGCTGCGGTGGCTGTGGTATCTCAACCACGATGCTTGCCGGTATGCTGCAGACCAGATGCTTTCAAATTGAAAGCATGGGTTTTGAGCGGTGCTTGCAAATTGATAGCACTTGGGCTGAATTTCCTCTATTGGATTGGGCCGTACTACGGTACCCGGATATATGCTTCCCGTTCTGCCCCGACGGAAATATAGCGAATGGGGCAATCCACAGCAGTCTCGATAAAGCGAATATAATCGATTGCTTCCCGGGGAAGTTCTTCTACGGATCGGCAATGACTGATATCGCAATGGAAGCCGGGCAAATACTCATAGATCGGCTTCGCCGCCATCAGATCGTCAATGCCGGACGGAAAACTGTTACAGCGTTTTCCTTCGATCTCGTATGCCACGCAGACAGGGATCTTTTCCATGTAGGAGAGAACATCCAGCTTTGTCAGCGCAATCGCTGTGCAGCCCTGCATTCTGGTTCCGTATCGGGAGGCGACCACGTCAAAGCCGCCGACTCTCCGGGGCCTCCCGGTCGCTGCGCCGTATTCCGCCCCCGCTTCACGGAGCTTGTCCCCTTCTTCCCCGAAGAGTTCGCAGGTGAAGGGGCCCTCGCCGACGCAGCTGGAGTAGGCCTTCATGATCCCGATCACCTCATCAAGCTGAGCAAAGGGGATTCCCGCGCCCAATGGAGCGTAGGCCGCCAGCGTCGATGAGGCGGAAGTATAGGGATAAATTCCAAAATCGATATCCCGCAGAGCGCCGAGCTGGGCCTCAAACAGGATGGATTTCCCGGCGGCGATCGCATCCTGAAGATACAGGCTTGTATCCCGCACAAAAGGTGTAAAAGGTTTCCCGTAAGCAAGCAGCCAGTCCATCAGTTCGTCCGTCTTGATCGGTTCACTGCCGTATCCCTTTTCAACGGTGAGATTTTTCCACTCCGTCAGGCCCTCGACCTTTTCACGCAGAGTTGCGGGATACAGGAGATCTCCCAGGCGCAGGGTCTTCTTCATATATTTGTCCGCATAGACGGGGGAAATGCCCCTGCGCGTTGAACCAAATTTTTTGCTGCCAAGGCGCTCTTCCTCCAGCACATCCAGCAGCCGATGATACGGCAGGCAGATGGTAGCCCGGGAGCTGAGGACCAGATGCTCCGGTGTGATCTCCACGCCGCGGTCCTTCAGGGTTTGTGTCTCTCTGCTCAGATGCTCCAGATCGACCACCATTCCCGGCCCCAGCACATTGGCGGTGTCGGGACGAAGAATACCGGACGGAAGCAGGTTCAGCACGGTTTTCCCGTATTCATTTACTACGGTGTGGCCGGCGTTGTTGCCGCCCTGATATCTGACGACGACGTCATAGGATTGGCTGAGCAGGTCGACCATTCTGCCCTTTCCTTCATCGCCCCAGTTCGTACCTACAATAGAAGTCAGCATTTTCGATTTCTCCCTCCTATACCCGGATCTCTTCCGCCTCCTGAATGGAGCTGTCACTTGCTTTGAGCAAAGGACGGATCTCCTCCCGGAGATATTTTTCACACTGTTCGCCTGCCAGGCCGGTGAAGCCTGCGGGGTCGGTCAGCTCATTCAATTCCCGCTCACACAGCGCGAACACAGGGTCATCTTCCAGGCGGCGCAGCAGATCGTTCTCCTTCCCGTAAAGCTTGACCTGTTCCGCTGCGGCGATCGCATGGCGGCGAATGTGCTCATGCAGCTGCTGCCGATCTCCGCCTTTTTCTTTGACGCAATACATCAGGATGTTCTCGGTGGCAAGGAACGGGAGTTCCTCCGCCAGATGCTTTTCCATCACCGCCGGGAACAGACGCAGCCCCGAAACGATATTCCCGTACAGGTTCAGAATCCCGTCGCAGGCCAGAAACGCCTCCGGGATGGCGATCCGACGGTTTGCCGAATCGTCCAGCGTGCGCTCCAGCCATTGAGAAGCGGCAGTAAAGGCAGCATTCTGCAAGTCGCAGATTACATAGCGGGCCAGGGAGGCAATTCTTTCACTGCGCATGGGATTGCGCTTGTACGCCATGGCGGAGGAGCCGATCTGCCCGCTTTCAAAGGGTTCTTCCAGCTCCTTGAGATGGCTCAGCAGGCGAATATCTCCGGCAAATTTGGACGCGCTCTGAGCGATCCCGCTGAGCACCTGCAAGACCGCGAAGTCCTGCTTGCGCGAATAGGTCTGTCCGCTGACCGGTTGGCATGATGGGAAATCCATTTTCTGCGCGATCAGTTCTTCCAGCCTGTGAACCTTTTCCGCGTCCCCGTCAAAGAGAGCCAGGAAGCTTGCCGCCGTCCCGGTCGTGCCTTTACAGCCCAGGAGCTTGAGCCGGCTCAACGCGAAATCGATCTGGGCCAGATCCATTTCCAGATCCTGCAGCCAGAGGCAGGCGCGTTTTCCAACGGTCGTGGGCTGTGCCGCCTGAAAATGGGTAAACGCAAGGGTCGGAAGGTCTTTGTTCTTTTCCGCAAAGTCTGCCAGTGCCGCCATCGTTCCCAACAATTTGCGGCGGATGAGCAGCAGCGCGTCGCGCATGTTGATCACGTCCGTGTTGTCTCCCACATAGCAGGAGGTGGCGCCCAGATGGATGATCGGGGCCGCGGCCGGGCAGCATGCCGCGAAGGTGTGGACATGGGCCATCACATCATGGCGCAGCTCTTTTTCCTTTTTCGCTGCCAGCTCATAATCGATATCTTCCAGATGGAGACGCATTTGCTCCAGCTGTTCCTCCGTGATCGGGATGCCAAGCTCCTTTTCGCTCTCCGCCAGAGCCAGCCACAGCCTGCGCCAGGTGGAAAACTTCCGGTCATCTGAAAAGATCTTCTGCATCTCTTCCCCGGCATAGCGGGTACAGAGGGGATTGACATAGGTTTCGTGCATTTCATTCTCCTTTGTATACCGGAATGGGTCTGCGCTTGTGCTCACTTTTATCATGGAAGCGGCGCATGACTTCAAGGTCCTGTTCTGTTCCCTTCCCGTTCAGGATCCAATCGTCGATCGCCTGATACGTCACGCCCATCTCTGTCTCGTCGGTCTGCCCGTCGAACAACCCGGCCGACGGGGCCTTGTCGATGATCTGCTGCGGGGCTTTCAGGTATGTCAGGAAGGCAAAAATCTCTGTCACGGTCAGATCGCCGATCGGATTGAAATCGTGCGCTCCGTCACCCCACTTGGTAAAGTAGCCCATATAGGCTTCACTTCGGTTGCCGGTTCCGGCTACGAGACGGTTTTCAGACGCCGCGACCGCGTACAGTGTCATCATCCGCAGACGAGGCGCGAGGTTTGCAGCGGCAAGCGCTGAGACCTCTGTCACTCCTCCCAGCACGGACAGCTCCTGCTCACGGACGGCAGTCAGATCCGCCACCCGCGTTTCGATCCGGTACTGGGCCGCGACCGCAAGCCCATCCTCCATGTCCAGATGATAGTTTCGTTTTGAACCGCAGGGCATGATCAAGCCCACCGTATTGTCGCAGGCCGCTTTGCAGAGGATCCCGACCAGGGCGCTGTCCTTGCCGCCGGAGTTTCCGTAAACGATGCCTTCAGCGCCGCTTTCCCGCAGCATTGCACGGATCCACTCCACGCGTCCGGTGTATTCGTCACGCCAGTTTCTTGCTGTCATCATGGCCTCCTTTTTCTATTCGTCAATTCGTGAAACGCCGATCGTCATTTCCTCCAGTACGTCCAGCAGCACGCGTACGGTGTCCAGCGAGGTGAGCATCGTTACGTTGTTCTCGCTGGCACAGCGCCGAATCTCAATTCCGTCGGCATAGTGGACGCCTGAGAGTATGGCGCGGGTATTGATCACATAACTTACATATCCGGCACGAATCGATTCCAGGATCTCCGTGCTCCCCTCACTGAGTTTTCGGCGGATCCGTGTACGGATCCCATGCTCCTTCAGGTAATTTGCCGTGCCGACGGTAGCTTCAATGTTGAAGCCCATCTCATAAAACCGCCGCACCAGCGGCAGCGCTTCCCGCTTGTCCTCATCCGCCAGTGTGACCAGCACGGTTCCGTAATTCAGAAGCTTCATCCCCGATGCCTGCAGCGCCTTATACATGGCGCGGCTCAGCTGATCGTCATAGCCGATGGCCTCCCCGGTGGATTTCATCTCAGGGCTCAAATAGGCGTCCGTACCCTTGAGCTTGCTGAAGGAAAACACCGGCACCTTCACATAGTGCCGTCTTCTCTCCGCGGGGTACAGGTCGAAAATTCCCTGTGCCCGGAGACTCTTCCCCAGAATAACCTCCGTCGCAATATCCGCGAGGGAATAGCCGGTGGCCTTGGAGAGAAAGGGAACGGTGCGGGAGGACCGCGGGTTGACCTCAATGATATAGACCCGGTCCTGTTCATCCACAATAAACTGAATGTTGAACAGACCCACGATCCCGATCCCCAATCCCAGCTGTTTGGTATACTGCAGGATGGTCCCCTTGGCCTTGTTGGAGATGGAGAAAGAGGGGTACACACTGATCGAATCGCCGGAGTGCACGCCTGTGCGTTCCACCAGTTCCATAATGCCGGGGACAAACACATTCTCGCCGTCGCAGATCGCATCGACCTCGACTTCACGGCCTTTTATATACTTGTCCACAAGCACCGGCTTATCCGCGTCGATCTCCACTGCGCTTTGAAGATATCGGCGAAGCGCCTCCTCTTTCGCAACGATCTGCATCGCCCTGCCCCCCAAAACAAAGCTGGGGCGCACCAGCACAGGATACCCGATCTCCCCGGCTGCCCGCACACCGTCGGCCACATTGGTTACGGCTGTGCCGCGGGGCTGTGGAATATGCAGCCGCTGAAGGACATGTTCAAAACTGTCCCGGTTTTCTGCCCGCTCGATTGCCGCGCAGCCTGTGCCGATGATTGTCACGCCGTGCTCTGCCAGGGGCGCTGCCAGATTGATCGCCGTCTGTCCGCCCAGCGTGGCAATAACGCCGGCAGGTTTTTCCATGGCTATGATATTCAGGACATCCTCAACGCACAGGGGCTCGAAGTAGAGCTTGTCCGCGCAGGTATAATCCGTGGAAACCGTCTCGGGATTGTTGTTGATAATAATGGCCTCAAAGCCGGCGCGCTTGATGGTCTGCACCGCATGGACGGTGGAATAGTCAAATTCGATTCCCTGACCGATCCGAATGGGGCCGGAGCCCAGCACCACGATTTTCTTTTTCCCACTGACAGGTGATTCGTTCTCCTCCTCATAAGTGGAATAGAAGTAGGGCACATAGCTTTGAAACTCTGAAGCACAGGTGTCGATCATCTTATAAACGGGAACGATCGCTTTCCTCTGGCGCATGGAGAAGACCTCCGTTTCCGTCGTATCCCAGAGAGCGGCGATTTCACGATCGGAAAAGCCCATCCGCTTGGCGCGGCGGAGCGCTTCCGCATCACCCGGATGCTGCCGAAGGATTTCCTCTTCGTCGACAACATTTCTAAGCTTTCGCAGGAAAAACAGATCGATCGCAGTCAGACTGTGTATCGACTCCAAAGACGCTCCCCGCCGGATCAGCTCCGAGATCGCGAAGATCCGATCGTCGAGGCCTTCACGGATTTCATCGAAGAGATCGTCTGTCCGCATGCCATCAAAGCGGCTGCTGTGAAGGTGGGAAAGACCGGTCTCCAGCGACCGGATTGCTTTCAGCAGACTCTCCTCAAAGGTCCTTCCGATGCTCATCACTTCACCGGTCGCCTTCATCTGCGTCCCCAGGCGGCGGCTGGCTTCCGGGAACTTGTCGAAGGGAAAGCGCGGCATCTTGGTCACCACGTAATCCAGAGACGGTTCAAAGCAGGCCGGTGTGTTTGCCAGTTGGATTTCATCCAGCGTCATACCGACGCCGATCTTCGCGGAGACCCGGGCGATCGGATAGCCGCTGGCCTTGCTGGCCAGGGCGGATGAGCGCGAGACCCGGGGATTGACTTCAATGAGATAGTATTGAAAGGAATCCGGATCCAGCGCGAACTGCACATTGCATCCGCCCTCGATCTCCAGTGCGCGGATGATCTTCAGCGCGCTGTCGCGGAGCATGTGGTATTCCCTGTTTGTCAGCGTCTGGGAGGGACAGACCACGATGGAATCCCCTGTATGGATCCCCACCGGGTCCAGGTTCTCCATATTGCAGACCGTGATCGCCGTATCCCTGGAATCGCGGATGACCTCATATTCGATCTCCTTATAGCCCTTGACGCTCTTTTCCACCAGCACCTGGTGCACGGGAGAGAGCTGAAAGGCATTGCGGCCGATTTCGGTCAGTTCCTCCTCGTTGTCGGCAAACCCGCCGCCTGTTCCCCCCAGAGTAAAGGCCGGCCGAAGTACGACAGGGTAGCCGATTTCCCGTGCAGCTTTTACCGCGTCCTCCACATCATAGGTGATCCGGGAGGGGATCACCGGTTCTCCAAGCCTTTCGCAGAGCTCCTTGAATCGTTCGCGATCCTCCGCACGCTCAATACTTCCGCTCTTCGTTCCGAGCAATTCGACCCGGCATTCCCGGAGGACGCCCTTTCTCTCAAGCTCCATGGCGAGATTCAACCCGGTCTGCCCGCCTATTCCGGGCAGGATGGCATCCGGCCTTTCAAAGCGGATGATTCTGGCCATATATTCCAGGGTCAGCGGCTCCATATAGACTTTATCCGCAACTGTCGTATCTGTCATGATCGTGGCGGGATTGGAGTTGCAGAGTACGACCTCGTATCCCTCTTCTTTCAGCGCGTAGCATGCCTGCGTGCCCGCGTAATCAAACTCCGCAGCCTGGCCGATCACGATGGGCCCCGACCCGATGACCATGATTTTATGAAGATCTGTCCTTTTAGGCATTCTGTCCCGCCTCCTCCATCAGAGCCAGAAAATGCTCGAACAGATAAATACTGTCCTGCGGTCCGGGCGCGCTCTCCGGGTGAAACTGAACGCTGAACACCCGATCCGCCTCACACTTCACGCCTTCGACCGTGCCGTCCAGCAGATTGATGTGCGTCGGCGTCAACCGTGTATGCTTCAGACTGTCCATGGAGACGGCATAGGAATGGTTCTGGGATGTGATCTCGATTCTTCCCGTCTCCAGATTTCGAACAGGATGGTTTCCTCCCCGATGTCCGAACTTCAGTTTATATGTCGATGCGCCATATGCCAGGGAGATCAGCTGGTGTCCCAGACAAACACCGAATATCGGCTGTTTTCCGATCAGCGCTCTTAGCGTCTCCGTCAGTTCCGCAGCGTCGGTTGGATCGCCGGGGCCGTTGGACACCAAAATCCCATCCGGACGGAGGGCCCGGATGGAATCGGCATCTGTATTCCAGGGCACCACTGTTACGCTGCAGCCGCGCCTGTTCAATTCACGTATCAGATTGTGTTTCACCCCGCAGTCGATCAACACCACGCGGAACCGCTCCTGCTCGCTTTGTGCGTGCCGGATCTCCCGCGTGCTGACACGGGAAACAGCGTCGCGGGGCAGCGCTGCTGCGCGCAGCAGGGTCATCCCTTCCTCCGCTGACATGTCCGATGAGGTAATCAGCGCTTTCCGGCTTCCATGGTCCCGGATCGAACGGGTCAGCATTCTTGTATCCACGCCGCTTACTCCGACGATTCCAAAGCGCCGCATGACACTCTCCAGGGTTTCGGCGCTTCGGAAGTTGGATGGCTCATCGTTGTATTCCCGGACAATCATGGCTGCAATACCTGGTTGAAAAGACTCATAGTCATCCCCGGCCATGCCGTAATTGCCTATCAAAGGATAGGTCATCACCACCGCCTGGTCGGTATAGGACGGGTCGGAGAGGATTTCCTGGTACCCGACCATGGAGGTGTTGAACACGATTTCGCAAACCCTGTCGCTGTCTGCGCCAAATGCGGTTCCGCAAAACTGCCTGCCGTCCTCCAGAATGATTTTTCTGCGCTTTGCCATTCTTGGCTCCTCCTAAAGACCTTTGCAACTCTCGTGGATTTTGCACTCGAATCGAGACTTTCCTGCGTTTTCCGGGATCGCCGTCGGGTAGTTGCGGTCAAAGCACGCCGTGCAGAGGCCGCATTTGTTCCCTGTCAGATCCCGGACACACGCAACCGGCAGATATCCAAGTGAATCTGCTCCGATCATGGCCGCTATCTCCGCTGCGCTGTGATGGTTTGCAATCAGAGTCTCCGGGCTGTCAATATCCGTTCCGTAATAACAGGCAGAAACAAAGGGCGGTGCCGAGATTCGCATATGGATTTCCCGCGCCCCGGCTTTTCGCAGCAGTGAGACGATTCTGCGGCTTGTGGTCCCGCGCACAATGGAATCGTCAATGAGAACAACGCGTTTTCCCTCCACGGTTGCCCGGATGGGATTGAGTTTGATGCTGACATTCCGCTCCCGCATTTCCTGCTTCGGTGCGATAAAGGTTCTGCCGATATACTTGTTTTTTACAAAGCCGATCCCATACGGGAGCCCGCTTTCGGCGGCGTATCCGATTGCGGCATCCAGACCGGAATCGGGGACACCGATGACAACGTCCGCGGCGGTGGGGTGTACTCTGGCCAGAATTCTCCCCGCCCGCTGCCGCGCTGTGTGCACGCTGCAGCCGTTTATGACAGAATCCGGCCGTGCAAAATAGATGTACTCAAAAGCGCAGAGGGTCTGCGGGAATTGCCCGCAGTGAGAGCTGTCCACGTCCATTCCGTGATTGCCGACGGTGATGATTTCTCCCGGCAGGAGATCCCGGATGAATTCGGCGCCGATGGCATCCAGCGCACAGCTCTCCGAGGCAAACACAGTGGCGCCGTTGGGCATCGCCCCCATACAAAGCGGGCGAAACCCATGGGGATCTCTTGCTGCGATCAGCTTGGACGGAGAGGAAAGTACAAGGGAGTATGCGCCTTCCAGCCGGTCCATTGCTCTGGCAACTGCGTCTTCAATAGAGTTGGCCCGGAGACGCTCCTGAACGATGATATAGGCAATCACTTCCGTGTCTGTTGTCGAGTGAAAAATGGAGCCCATGCTTTCCAACTCATGTCGCAGGATATGCGCATTTGTCAGATTCCCGTTGTGAGCCAGTGCCAGCTGCCCCTTGTAATGGTTGATTCGCAGCGGCTGTGCATTCCGCCTGCTGTCACTCCCGGTCGTGCTGTAACGTACATGTCCAACTGCGATATTCCCTTCGCCAAGGCTCTTCAGGCGATCGGTCGTGAACACCTCCGATACCAGGCCCACGTCTCGTATCGTTGTTATGATCCCATCGTCATTCAAGGCGATTCCGGCGCTCTCCTGGCCGCGATGCTGCAAGGCAGACAAGGCATAATAAGTCAGATCCGCAAGCTGTGCCCGCTCCGGCGAACAGATCCCGAATACGCCGCATTCCTCGTGGAGCACTCCCATTTTATGAACCCAGCAGGCGCCTGCTCATTTCTTCGTAGGCTCCCTCCACGTTTCCCAGATCCCGACGGAACCGGTCTTTGTCAAGCTTCTCGCCTGTCCTGCTGTCCCAGAACCGGCAGGTATCCGGGCTGATTTCATCGGCCAGGACAAGCTCACCGGCTTCGGTCTTTCCAAACTCCAGCTTGAAATCTACCAGCGTGACGCCCGCAGCGGCCAATGTTTTCTTCAGCAGTTCGTTGACTTTCAAGGCGTTGGTTCGAATCTGCGCGATCTCATCACGCGTCGCAAGTCCCAGAGCAATCGCGTGGTCGTCGTTGAGAAGGGGATCGTGAAGCTCGTCGTTCTTGTAGGAAAACTCCACGACCGGACTTTCAAATACGATACCTTCCGGCACGCCGTAGCGGCTGGCGAAATGGCCGGCAGAGATGTTTCTCACGATTACTTCCAGCGGAACGATCCGGACTTTTTTGACCAGCGTCTCCCGGTCATTCAGTTCTTCCGCGTAATGGGTGGGAATTCCCTGTTCCTCCAGTTTCCGCATCAGCAGGTTCGTCATGCGATTGTTGATGGCGCCTTTCCCGACAATTGTTCCTTTCTTTGTCCCGTCGAACGCCGTCGCGTCATCTTTATAGGAGACAATTACAAACGCCGGATCCTCCGTCGCAAAGACCTTTTTGGCTTTTCCCTCGTAGAGTTGTTCTTTCTTTTTCATATACAGAGTCTGCTCCTTCTTTCTGTCATCCTGAGCGAAGCGAAGGATCTTTTTTAGATTCTTCGTCGCTCCGCTCCTCAGAATGACATGCTTTTACATGGCAAACAACAGTTCCCCATAGGTTGGGAAGGGCCAGAACTCCCTGGCCGTCAGCACCTCCGCCTCGTCCGCCGCGGCGCGAAGCTCCGCCATCTTCGGCAGCAGCCGGTCCCGGATCTCTTCGGCAAGCAGAGGTGTATCCGTCACCGTGGACAGCGTCGCCAGTGTCTCGTCCAGCTCCGCGGCGCCCTTCTCGATCTGATCCGCCAGGGCGGAGAGCTTCTGCACCAGATGCTTTTCATAGCTGCAGCTGAGTACCGGCACCAGTGTCAGCTTCTTTGCCGCGGCATCGGCAACGGAGGCCGCATAGCTCTCCACAGCGGGCAGAATCTCTTTACTCACCATCTCGCTCATGGTGCGCGCCTCAATCTCGATGGTCTTGCAGTAGTTTTCCAGCATGATCTCGTAGCGGGAGCGGAGCTCTGTCTCGGTGTAGACCTTCTGCCGGATCAGCATCTGCATGCTCCTGGGATCCAGCAGGGCCTTCATGGCGTCCGGCGTGGTGCGCAGATTGTGCAGCCCGCGCTCCTCCACGGCCTCGCGGATCCATGCGTCGTCATAGCCGTTGCCGTTGAAAAGGATGCGCTTGTGCGCTTTTAAGCTCTCCAGCAGCAGCTCGTGCAGGGCAGAGTCGAAGTCCGCAGCGCCTTCCAGGGAGTCCGCGAACTTTCCCAGCGTGTCCGCCACAGCGGCGTTCAGCATGATGTTGGCGCAGGCGATGGAGTTGGACGAGCCCACCATGCGAAACTCAAACTTGTTGCCCGTAAAGGCAAAGGGGCTGGTGCGGTTGCGGTCGGTGGTATCCCGCAGGAAGCGCGGCAGGGTCAGCACGCCCAGCATCATCTCGCTCTTCTCGGTCCCGGTGTAGGGCTTCTCGGTCTCCAGCGCCTCCAGCACCGCCGTCAGCTCATCCCCCAGGAAGACGGAGACCACGGCGGGCGGCGCCTCGTTGGCGCCCAGGCGGTGGTCGTTGCCAGCAGTGGCGACGCTGGCCCGGAGCAGGTCGGCATATTCGTCCACGGCCTCCAGGACCGCCGTGAGAAACAGCAGGAACTGCGCGTTTTCATAGGGAGACTCCCCGGGGGAGAGCAGGTTTACGCCGGTGTCGGTGGAGATGGACCAGTTGTTGTGCTTGCCGGAGCCGTTGACGCCTGCGAAGGGCTTCTCGTGCAGCAGGCAGACCAGCCCGTGCTTTTCCGCCACGCGCTGCATGACCTCCATGGTCAGCTGGTTGTGGTCGGTGGCGATGTTGGTGGTGGTGTAGATGGGCGCCAGCTCATGCTGGCAGGGGGCAACCTCGTTGTGTTCGGTTTTGGCAAGGATGCCGAGCTTCCAGAGTTCCTCGTTCAGCTCCTCCATGTAGGCTTGCACCCGGGGCTTGATGACACCGAAGTAGTGGTCGTCCAGCTCCTGCCCCTTGGGCGGCTTTGCGCCAAAGAGCGTGCGCCCGGTGTAGACTAGGTCGCGGCGCTTCTTCCAGAGCTCCCGGTCGATGAGGAAATATTCCTGCTCCGGGCCCACGGAGGAGGTCACACGCTGGACGTCTTTGTTTCCGAAGAGCCGCAGGATGCGCAACGCCTGGGTGTTCAGCGCCTCCATGGAGCGCAGCAGCGGCGTCTTCTTGTCCAGCGCCTCCCCGCCGTAGGAACAGAAGGCCGTCGGGATGCAGAGGACCTTACCCTTGATGAAGGCGTAGGAGGTGGGGTCCCAGGCGGTATAGCCCCTGGCCTCGAAGGTGGCGCGCAGGCCGCCGGAGGGGAAGGAGCTGGCGTCCGGCTCGCCCTGGATCAGTTCCTTGCCGGAAAACTCCATGATCACACCGCCGTCCGGCGCGGGGGAGATGAAGCCGTCGTGCTTCTCCGCCGTCACGCCGGTGAGCGGCTGGAACCAGTGAGTGAAATGGGTCGCGCCCTTCTCCACGGCCCAGTCCCGCATGGCGGCGGCCACGGCGTCCGCGACCTTGGGATTGAGCGGCTGGCCCTTTTTCATGGTCTGCTTCATGGCGCGGTAGACCTCGCCCGTGAGGCGGGCTTTCATGGCCCGGTCGTCAAACACCAGGCTGCCGAAGGATTCTGTTAAGGTTCTCATGTGCTTCACCCTTTCAAAATGGAACAAAACAAAAAAACACTGGCGCCTCAGAGGGGCACTTCACCCTCTGAGACGCCAGTGTCTCAAGACATTCGCGAGTATAATCCCGTTTATCCGCTTTGTCAATAGACGCAAATCTCTTTCTGCGATTTGCATTGACAGGGAATGAGACCCGAATGGAATCTTTCAGCACATTGTACGAATCGGTAAGAGTCGAGCACGGCAAACTCCACGCGGCAGGAACTCCCGGAATATGGGTATCGGGCAGAGGATAACATCAAACAATCGGGTAGAGGATAACATCAAACCTGCGGTTGACAAATATAGCAAATCGGTGTATTTTTATCGCGTTGAACAAGGACGTTCATCTGGGATTTGTGCCCCCGGATGAACGTCCTTTTCTCTGTTTTTGATGGAAAACAGCGTTTTGAACCGAGATACCTGTCCGTATCACACGCGGCACACATGCGATGCCGCGTTTGGTCGGCGCGGGGATTCGCCTTGCTCGCCTATGGTGTGCTTGAGGCAGCTTTGCAAAAGGAGGAGCAGCATGGCGCATGAACAATATCCGCTGTATGATCCGCGCTTTGAACACGATGCCTGCGGCATTGGTGCGGTCATCAGCATTCAGGGCATCCAGTCCCACCGTACGGTGGACGATGCACTCAAAATCGTGGAGAATCTGCAGCATCGCGCGGGCCGGGACGCCTCCGGTGAAACCGGTGACGGGGTCGGCCTTATGATGCAGATCCCCCACAAGCTCTTCTGCAGAGAGGCGCTCAAGGCGGGGCTTCCCGATCTGGGAGCGCCCAGGAGCTATGGCGTGGGGATGTTCTTTTTCCCTCAGGATGTCCTGTCACGAATGCAGGCGCAGAAGATGCTGGAAATCATTGCGGGACGTAACGGGCTGGAGTTTCTCGGCTGGCGCAGGGTGCCGACAAATCCGGAAATCCTCGGCAAAGCAGCGCGGGACGCCATGCCCTGCATCATGCAGTGCTTTGTGCGCAAGCCGGAGGATTGTCCCTCCGGGCTGGACTTCGATCGGCGGCTCTACATCATCCGGCGGGAGTTTGAGCAGAGCGGCATCGGCACTTACATTCCCTCCTTTTCCAGCCGTACGATCGTTTACAAGGGCATGTTTCTGGTCGATCAGCTCCGGGCCTTTTATCCGGATCTTCAGGATCCGGACTGTGAAAGCGCGATGGCAATGGTGCATTCCCGTTTTTCCACCAACACCAATCCCAGCTGGGATCGGGCACACCCGAACCGACTGCTGATGCACAACGGGGAGATCAACACGATCCGCGGGAATATAGACAGGATGCTGGCCAGGGAAGAGACGCTGCACTCCCCGGTCATCTCCGAAGAGGATATGGACCGCATTTTCCCTGTCATTGACACGGCGGGGTCAGATTCCTCCATGCTGGATAACACGCTTGAATTTCTTATGATGAACGGGATGCCGCTTGCACAGGCGCTGATGATCATGATTCCCGAGCCATGGGCGCACGACCGGAAAATGAGCCAGCAGAAAAAGGACTTCTATCAATACTACGCCACCATGATGGAAGCATGGGACGGGCCTGCCGCCATTGTCTTTTCCGACGGCGACGTAGTGGGCGCGGTGCTGGACCGCAACGGGCTTCGCCCCTGCCGCTGGTATCAGACGGACGATGACTATCTCATTCTCTCCTCTGAAGTCGGTGTGCTGGATATCCCCCAGGAGAAGGTGTTAAAGAAGTCGCGCCTGCGTCCCGGGTGCATGCTGCTTGTAAATACTGTCGAGCATCGTATTGTGGAAGATAAAGAGCTGAAAGACCTGGTCTCCTCTCACAGCCCGTACGGCGAGTGGCTGGACGCCTGTCTGCTGCATCTGGCGGACCTGCCCATACCGAATCGTTCCGTCGACAAGCACAGTCAGGTTATGCGCGACAAGCTTTACAAAGCCTTCGGATACACCTATGAGGAAGTCAAAGACTTGATCCTTCCCATGGCAAAGCACGCAGCGGAGCCCACGGCTTCCATGGGCACAGACATTCCGCTGGCCGTTTTATCCGAAGCCCGGCAGCCGCTGTTCAGCTACTTCAAGCAAATGTTTGCCCAGGTCACGAATCCGCCGCTGGACGCCAGGCGGGAGGAAATTGTGACCGACACTTCGGTCTTTCTCGGCGCAAGCGGGAATCTTCTGCTGGAACAGGCGGAAAACTGTGCGGTTTTGCAGATCGAAAACCCCATCCTTACCAGTGTGGACATGCTGAAGATCCGATACCTCGACAACCCGGAGTTCCATGTGGAGACGATCTCCCTGCTCTATTATGTGCGCACGCCTCTGGATCGGGCGCTGGACCGGCTCTTTGTCTCCTGCGACAGAGCGTACAAAAATGGTGCCAATATCCTGATCCTTTCCGATCGCGGCGTAGATGAAAACCACGTGGCCATTCCCTCACTGCTGGCTGTATCGGCGGTCCAGCAGCACCTCGTGCGCACCAAGAAGCGCACCGCCGTTTCGATCATTCTGGAGAGTGCGGAGCCGCGTACCGTTCACCATTTCGCCACACTCCTGGGTTACGGTGCGCAGGCGATCAACCCCTATCTCGCACATGAGTGCATCGGAGAGCTCGTTGATCGCGGCATGCTTGATAAAGATGTCGGCGTTGCCGTTGACGATTACAACCACGCCATTCTGAACGGCCTTGTCAAGATCGCTGCCAAAATGGGCATCTCTACCATCCAGTCCTACCAGGCGGCCCAGATCTTTGAATGCGTCGGCATCAGCAGGAGCGTTGTGGAGCGCTATTTCACCAACACCGTCAGCCGCGTGGAGGGCATCGGCCTTGCGGAGATCGACGAGAGTGTGGAGTGGCAGCACGATCAGGCGTTTGAACCGCTGGGTCTGGGCTTTGACGGGACGCTCAATTCCGTCGGTTCCCACAAGCTGCGCTCCGGACCGGGGAAAGAGGATCACATGTACAATCCCCTTACCATCAAGTTCCTGCAAAAGGCAGTCCGTGAGGGAGACTATGCGGTTTTCAAGCAGTACTCCGCGCTGGTGGACGATCAGGCGATACCCCACACCCTGCGCGGGCTTCTGGGTATGCGCTTCGATCCCGACGGCGGGATCTCAATTGACGAAGTGGAGAGCGTGGAAAGCATCGTGAAGCGCTTCAAGACCGGGGCCATGAGCTACGGCTCCATCTCCGAAGAGGCCCACACCTGCCTTGCCATCGCCATGAACACCCTCGGCGGCAAATCCAACTCCGGCGAGGGCGGAGAGAAGCCCGAACGACTGGCCGATCCGCTGCGCTGTTCGGCCATCAAGCAGATCGCTTCCGGGCGCTTCGGCGTCACCAGCGCCTATCTCACTTCTGCAAAAGAATTGCAGATCAAGATGGCCCAGGGCGCAAAGCCCGGCGAGGGCGGGCATCTGCCGGGCAGCAAGGTCTACCCGTGGATCGCCCGCACCAGGCTCTCCACCCCCGGCGTCACGCTCATCAGCCCCCCGCCGCACCATGATATTTATTCTATTGAGGACCTGGCGCAGCTCATCTACGACCTCAAAAATGCAAACCGGGATGCCCGCATCAGTGTCAAGCTGGTGTCCGAGGTCGGCGTCGGCACGATCGCCAGCGGCGTCGCCAAGGCCGGCGCCCAGGTGGTGCTGATCTCCGGCTATGACGGCGGCACCGGCGCGGCTCCCGCCTCATCCATCCACAACGCGGGTCTGCCCTGGGAGCTGGGACTTGCCGAAGCGCATCAGACGCTCATCAAAAACGGGCTGCGCAGGCAGGTGGTGCTGGAAACAGACGGTAAGCTCATGACCGGGCGGGATGTGGCCATTGCCTGTATGCTGGGCGCCGAGGAATTCGGCTTTGCCACCGCGCCGCTGGTGTGTCTCGGCTGCTGCATGATGCGGGTGTGTAATCTGGATACCTGTCCGGCCGGCGTCGCGACCCAGAATCCGGAACTGAGACGCCGCTTTTCCGGAAGGCCCGAGCATGTGATCCACTTCATGCGCTTTGTGGCACAGGAACTGAGGGAGATCATGGCAAAGCTCGGTGTGAGGACAGTCGATGAACTGGTTGGCCGGACGGACCTGCTGGTGGAGCGCGAAAAGCGCATCACGCACCGCGCAGAGACCGTGGACCTCTCCGCCCTGCTTTCCATGCCATGCCCCCACCCCGTTCCGCATTTCGAGCCGGAATCTGTTTACGATTTTCACCTGGAGCGGACCAAGGACCAGGGTGTGCTTCTGAAGGAACTCGGCGAAAAGCTCAGAGCGAAAACGCCCGGCAGTGTAACAGTCTCGGTCTCCAGCACCGACCGCGCCTTCGGAACACTCTTCGGTTCGGAGATCACACGGCGCTATGGGAACAGCCTGGAAGACGACACCTATACCGTCCATTGTCGGGGCGGCGGCGGACAATCCTTCGGTGCCTTTATCCCGAAGGGGCTTACGCTGCGGCTCGAGGGCGATTCCAATGACGGCTTCGGCAAGGGGCTGTCCGGAGGAAAGCTGATCCTGTATCCGCCGAAGAGCTTCCTTCTCCCGGCAGATGAAAATATCATTGTCGGCAACGTGGCGCTATACGGCGCAACCTCCGGCACAGCGTTCATCTCCGGCGTCGCCGGTGAGCGCTTCTGTGTGCGCAACTCAGGCGCCACCGCCGTTATAGAGGGCGTAGGCGACCACGGCTGTGAGTACATGACGGGCGGCCGGGTGCTCATTCTGGGACTGACCGGCAAAAACTTTGCCGCCGGAATGTCCGGCGGCGTGGTCTACGTATTGGATGAGGCGCACGATCTTTATACCCGCATGAATAAGAGCGGTCTGCATGTCGGCCCGGTCAGGGAGCCGAACGATGTGCAGGAGCTGCGGGATCTCCTGCAGGCGCATCTTGACGCCACCGGGTCAAAGAAGGCCGCCTTGATCCTGGAGGATTTTAAGGCGCATCTGCCCGCCTTCAAGAAGATCATCCCCGTGGACTATGAGCGCATGCGCAGGGCTATCGAAAACTTTGAAAGCCGCGGCGAGACGCAGGAGCAGGCTGAGATCAAGGCGTTTTATGCCGCCGTGAATCACTGAGGAGGTGGACGATATGGGAAAACCGACGGGATTTCTGGAATATGAACGCAGGGGGAATCCTGTGCGTCCGCCTCTTGAGCGGATAAAGGACTGGGAGGAATTCCATCTTCCGGCATCCGAAGAGCAGCGGCGTGAGCAGGGCGCGCGGTGCATGAACTGCGGCGTGCCCTTCTGTCAGGCCGGGGTGCAGTTTGAAGGGAAGCAGCTTGGATGCCCGCTGCACAACCTGATTCCCGAGTGGAACGACAGCATCATGGACGGGAATTTTGCCCACGCATTGTCGCGGTTATTGAAAACAAATAATTTTCCCGAGTTTACAGGCCGCGTCTGTCCCGCTTTCTGTGAGCAGGCATGTACCTGTGGGCTGTACGGTGATTCTGTCACTGTACATGACAACGAACTGAGCATCATAGAATATGCCTTTGCCCACCATCTGATGGAGCCGCGCTTTTCGCCCAACAGTTCCGGCAAGAAGGTGGCGGTGGTAGGCTCCGGCCCGGCGGGACTCGCGGCGGCTGACCAGCTCAACCACCGGGGGCACTGCGTTACGGTGATCGAAAAGCGGCAGCATCCAGGCGGGCTCCTGATGTATGGCATCCCGAACATGAAGCTGCCAAAGTCTGTCGTCCGCCGCCGCATCGAACTCATGACGCGCGAGGGTGTGAGTTTCGTGACCGGAATTGACGCTGCCGAGAGTGCAGTGGCAAGGCGTCTGACGGAAGAATATGACGCGGTGGTGCTCTGCTGCGGGGCGGAGAAGCCGCGCCCGCTCGGCATTGACGCCGAGGGGGTCCGGGGCGTGTGCTTTGCCATGGACTTTCTGCCCGCCGCCGTGGAGCGGCAGCTGCTGTCCCTCTCCCCAGGCGTCCCCTCTGCCGAGGAGAAAAACGTGGTCATCATCGGTACCGGCAATACAGCCAGCGACTGCGCGGCGACAAGCATCCGGCAGGGCTGCAGGAGCCTTGTGCAGCTTGTGCGCAGACCGAAGGCGGATTATCTTGCAGCGGACGGCAGCCTCCCGCATGACTATGCGCAGGAGGAGGCTGCGGCGGTTTTCGGCAGGGATCCGCGCATGTTCTCGCAGAGCCTTGCGGCATTGGAAACCGATGCGACCGGAAATCTCACGGCTGTTGTCACGAAAGACGGGACAAAACTTCCCTGTGAGCTGCTCATCGCGGCAACGGGCTTTGCCGGGTGCCGGGAAGATGTCTGTACCGCTTTCGGTGTCGCGCACGACCGCACCGTGAAAACCGGGACAGGTGCTTTCCAGACCAGCGTTCCGCATATTTTCACAGCCGGCGACATGCACCGCGGCCAGTCTCTTGTGGTTCACGCCATTGCCGAAGGGCGCGCATGTGCCGCCGAGGTCGATCGCTTTCTCATGGGTTACACAAATCTCATCTGATCGGAGGAACCCGCATGGCTGCTTTTGAACCGATCCTGTCCGGCATTCCGGGGCTGGACAGCTGTCTTGATTCCATCCGTCTGGGCGACAACGTAGTGTGGCAGGTCTCCGACCTGGACGCATTTCGGTATTTTGCGAGAGCATTTGCCGAGCAGGCCGTCCGGGACGGAAGAAATATTCTCTACATCCGTTTTGCCGGGCACGATCCCATCCTGCCTGCCATGCCCGGCGTACGGGAGATACATGTGCCCCTTTCCCATCTCTTTGAATCCTTCACCGTTGACATTCACAATCTCATCGAAAGGGAAGGGCGCGATGCCTTCTATGTCTTTGACTGTCTTTCCGAACTGGAGGAGGCGTGGGCAACGGATCTCATGATGGGAAACTTCTTCCACCTGACCTGTCCCTTCCTGTTTTCTCTGGACACCGTCGCGTATTTCCCGGTACTGCGCGGCAGACATTCCTTCGACGCGATCGACATTATTGCCAACACCACGCAGCTCTTCCTGGATGTCTTTCCCGCCGGTCAGGACAAGCTCTTTTTTCGGGCGGAAAAGGTCTGGGAAAGACCGCTTGCGCATCTGGCCCAGCCCTGCGGCTGCGATCTCAAAGACGGCAGCTTTTATCCCATTTCGGAGAGTGTGGAGCTCAGCCGCTTTTACCGCAGCCTGAACGACGCGAAGGGCCTCAAAAACAGGCAGAGCATGGACAGCTGGGAGCGCTTCTTCCACGCGGCCCGCGTGAAATTCGATGCCGGGCTGGACATCCGGAGCGAGTGTGACCGGATGTGCGACATCATGCTCACGCGCGATGCGCGTATGCGCGGCATGATCGTTCAGCAGTTTCAGCCCGAAGATTATTTTGAGATCCATGACCGCATGATCGGCACCGGCCTCATCGGCGGCAAAGCCTGCGGGATGCTGCTTTCGAGGAAGATCGTACAGAACCGGGACGCGGAGCTTTTTGAGCGCATTGAGCCGCACGACTCCTTTTACATCGGCTCCGACGTGTTCTACTCCTTTATTGTGGACAACGGTCTGTGGGATCTCAAGCTCAGTCAGAAGACGGCGGACGGGTATTTTTCTCAGGCGCAGGCGTTCTCGGACGCCTTGCTCTCCGGCGTATTTGCGCCGCCGCTTCGCACGCATTTCCGCCAGCTTCTGGAGTATTACGGCAACGAGCCCATTATCGTGCGCTCAAGCTCGATCCTCGAGGACGGCTTTGGCAACGCCTTTGCCGGGAAATACGAATCTGTTTTCTGCAGCAATCACGGGACACTGGAGGAGCGCCTGCACGCGTTTGAATCAGCCATTCGCACCGTTTATGCCAGCGCTGTCAGTCTTTCGGCTCTGGATTACCGAAAACGGCGCGGGCTTGAACATCTGGATGAGCAGATGGGCGTCCTTGTCCAACGGGTTTCCGGCTCTCACTACCAGGGCTTTTTCATGCCCTGCGCGGCGGGCGTCGGCTATTCCTCCAGCCCTTACCGCTTCGGACTCGTCCATCCCGAAAAGGGCATGCTCCGCCTGGTGTGCGGCCTCGGGACCGCCGCCGTGGATCGCCGCACGGGGTCCTATCCGCGTATGGTCGCGCTGGACAGACCTTCTGTCGTATGGCAGACCTCCTCGGCAGATCGCCATCAGTTCTCCCAGCGCCTTGTGGATGTGGTCAGTGATGCGTCTGACGGAGTGGACACGCGGGACGCGGAGAAAATCCGCGCCGCACTCCCTCCCTATCTGACCGCTCTGCTCTATTCCCATGACCGGGAGACGGAAGCGATCCTGCGGGAACAGGGGATCCGCGAAGACATACTGTTCGTTTCCTGTGAAGGACTGGTAACCAACAGGGATCTGATGCGGGACATGAGTGAGATCCTGCGCCTGCTGCAGGAAACTTACGACTATCCGGTCGATATTGAGTATACGATCAACTGCTCCTCAAGGGGCGAATATGTGATCAGTCTGCTGCAGTGCCGCCCCCTGCAGCTGACCCGTACCGGCGACAGAGTTTCCATCCCGGCAGATCTGAAGGATGAAGATATTCTGATCGAAACTGTCGGTACTTCCATGGGCTTTTCCCGCAGCTTTGCTCTGGATGTGCTGGTATATGTAGACCCGGTCGCCTATTATAACCTGCCCTATCGTGACAAGTACCGCGTCAAGCAGCTGCTTTCAGCCATCAACTGGCGCCTTCGCGGGCAGAATAAACGCATGCTGCTCATAACGCCCGGCAGGATCTGCACCAGTTCTCCGGAGCTTGGAGTGCCGACGGAGTTTTCCGACATCAGCGAGTTTGACACGATCCTGGAGCTTGCGGATCGTCGGGCCGGGTACATGCCCGAGCTCAGCTACGGCAGCCATATCTTTCAGGATCTTGTGGAGGCGGAAATCTTATATTCGGCTGTGTTCGAAGGAGCAAGTACGCTCTTTTTCCGGGAACAGGAGCTGAAATCCAAAAACGACCTTGTGGAGTTCGTCGATTCGCCGGACGGCATGGAGAACGTCGTCTATCTGCGCCGGATGCACTCCGGTGAGCTGTGGGAGTATTACGACCTGTCGAGCGAGAGGTTTCTCATAGTCCGCAGAACACGCTGATACGCAGTTCGCGCCGAGGAGAAGCCCGCGATGCCGGGCCTCGTATCGGGCTGGAAATGTCACAGCGGGTTACGCGCTTCATTGAAAGCGAAAGCCCGAAGCATTTTTCGGGCACCGCAAGGTGGACGCAAATCCCTCCTTCTGCGCCAGTAAAGTACTCTGATTTTAATGGAATCAGAGTACTTTTCTTTTTGCCCAAAAACCCAGTAAAATCAAGCGTTTCAGCGTTTTAAGGCCGATCTCGGATGCTCCCGGGACCGGCCTTTTTGCGTTTATGCGGTTTTTTCTGCTTTTGGGTTCGTTGGATGATTCCCTGAGTTCGTTGGAATAATGGGTAGTTCGTTGGATTTGCAACCATGGGCAATAAAAATGTACCCCAGAAGCCGGACAGTTTGAATCGTGAGAATACCGGTCTGTGGATTGGGATTGCGCGGATTCGTTGAAGAGGTCTCAGTGAACTTATTTTTGTCAAGATTGTATATAAATAATGCCCGATCCTGGCTGAGCGTCGCGCTTGAAGCCTTGATTATTATGTTGTTTTCGCAGTTTTTTCCGATTCGTCTTGTGCAGGTTGACGGGAAAAATCGGACCGAAATTTGACAAATATCCACCATGGTGGTATAACGCCTCCCAACATCAGGGTGAAAGGAGGCTTTTTTATAAGTAACAACAATACCATGATGCAGTATTTTGAATGGTACCTGCCGAATGACGGCTTTTGGTGGAAGCGCTGCTCTGCAAAAGCGGAAAGGCTTGCCGCCCTTGGTATCACTGAAGTATGGCTACCGCCGGCCTATAAAGGCACCTCTCAGGAGGATGTCGGCTACGGCGTTTATGATATGTATGATCTCGGAGAGTTCGACCAAAAGGGAACGATCCGAACCAAATACGGCACAAAAGATGAATACACCGCGGCGATCCAGGCCTTTCATGAGGCAGGCATCCAGGTGTTCGGAGATATTGTGCTCAACCACCGCATGGGCGGTGACGAATTGGAAGAGGTCAGCGCTGTCGGCGACGACCCGGAAGATCGGCTGACACAGCTCGACGGGGCGCACAAAGTGTACGTGTGGTCGAAGTTCACCTTCCCCGGCCGGCATGGAAAGTATAGCGCATTTACCTGGGATCATCGTCACTTTAACGGTACGGACTGGGACGAACGCAGCCAGCGCGCCGACCGCATCTACCGCTTTGCTGGTAAACACTGGGCCAGAGAGACAGACCCCGAGAAGGGCAACTTCGACTATCTGATGGGTATGAATGTCGACATGTCAAACCCCGCCGTCCGGCGCGAGACAGAGAAGTGGCTGCGGTGGTATCTCAAAGAAACCGGAATCGACGGGCTGCGACTTGACGCGGTCAAACATATCAGCTTTTCCTTTTACAGTGAGTTGCTGAAGCGTTTGCGTGCGGAAGGCTATCCGAGTCTTCCCGCGGTCGGAGAATACTGGAGCGGAGATCTGGGACGGCTGCTGCTCTATCTCGATGCGGTGGACAATGAGATGTCTCTGTTTGACGTAGCCCTGCATTACAATTTCTTCCATGCCTCTGAGCAGGGAAGCAATTATGACATGAGCCGTATCTTTGAAAACACGCTGGTGGCTGAACGGCCTGCAAACGCGGTCACTTTTGTCGATAACCACGATACCCAGTACGGCCAAAGCCTTGAGTCTTTCGTTTCCGACTGGTTCAAGCCCCTTGCCTACGCACTTGTGCTGTTGCGGCTGGACGGTCTTCCCTGCGTGTTCTATTCCGACTATTACGGCAATTCCGCGAAAAACCGGCCTCTTGTTCCGGATCTCGGAAAAATGATCAAGATTCGCCGGTTCTATGCTTACGGTGAGCAGGAGGATTATTTTGACGATCCGCACTGCATAGGATGGACGCGTTGCGGCGATGATGAACATCCCGATTCCGGGCTTGCAGTTTTGATGTCGAATGCGGAGGAAAGCACAAAGCGTATGTGGATCGGCGAACGCTTCGCAGGTGTGAACTTTTACGATGCGCTGGGCAAATGCCCTGAGCCTGTGACAGTCGGCGAGGACGGCTGGGGCGTGTTTCGCGCGAAGAGCGGCAGCGTTTCAATTTGGGTACGTGCCGGCGCCTTCGAAGATCTGGTAGTAAACGAATAGCGCGGGATAGCATTACAAGAATTCACAGTTTGTTAATTGACAAATCCCGGAAACAAGCGTAGAATCCGCGTCATTGGAGATGGGCGGCATCCCATCGGTGTGATCGGCACCTTAACCCGCAGAGCATGACCAATTTACTTGCGAGCCGCCGGCGGCTTGATAGCCGGACGTTGAGCGGGCAACAATCGTCAGCCAGGATTTGACGAGCAACCGATTTTGATCCCCGGCAGGCAAAGTGCGTCCCTTGCCTCCGGTGATCATCGCGCATCCACTAAATACGGATAGCACAAGGCTCCTTCCGAAAAAACGGAGGGAGCCTTTTTGTGCGTACTTTACGGGAAGGCGGATCACGGGTATAATGCAGATGAAAAGGGGGCTGATCCGATGGATTTCAAAGATAAAAGCTACGACGTGTTTCGCATGTTCAACGACCGCTGGGCGCTGGTCACGGCGGGAACGATCGAGAACTACAACACCATGACCATCGCCTGGGGAAGCATGGGGACGATCTGGGGCCCGCCGCACAAGGGGCGGCCGATCCTGACGGTCTACGTCTCCCCGGCGCGCTATACGCACCACTTTCTGGAAGCCAACGAGTATTTCACCGTCAGCTTTTTCCCGGAGGAGTATCGGCAGGATCTGAGCGTTCTCGGAAGCAAGTCCGGCCGGGACGGGGACAAGGTGGCGCTGACGCAGCTCACGCCGGTCACGGTCGAGCACGGTGTTGATTTTGAGCAGGCGGAGCTGAGCTTTGTCTGTAAAAAGCTCTACGCTCACCAGTTTGAGAAAGAACAGGTGCCGCAGGAGGTCGCGGACTGGATCTATAAGCGCATGCCTCCCCACACCATGTTTATCGGGGAGATCGTGGATGTGATCGAGAGATGAAAGAATTAGAGCAAATACAATTTCTGAATGAGACGCTGCTGGACGAGATGCCGCAGTACCGCCGGGAGGCAAAGCGCGTCCCGCGAAACGCGGAGGAGCAGCGCACTTTCCTGCGCTGTCTGATGAACGTCCGCGAGCCCGGCGCGCTGTCCGAGCGCTTTCTGAAGGCACAGGATGAGCTGCTGAGCCGGGAGCGGGAGGAAAAGGGCGTCGTCCATGTGGCGGAGCTCCCGTCCGTCCCTTACGATGAACGGCTCGTCCTCTGGCAGGGCGACATCACGAGGCTGGACGCGGACGCCATCGTGAACGCGGCCAACGCCCAGCTTCTGGGCTGCTTTCGGCCGGGGCACAACTGCATCGACAACGTGATCCACTCCGCCGCCGGACTGCAGCTTCGCGAGGAATGTGCCGCGATCATGCGTGCCCAGGGCCACGAGGAGCCGACCGGACAGGCCAAGCTCACCGGGGGCTACAATCTTCCGGCCAGGCATGTGCTGCACACCGTCGGCCCGATCATAGACGGGCCGCTGACCGACCGCGACCGGGAGCTGCTCGCCTCCTGCTACCGCTCCTGCCTCGCGCTGGCGGAGGAAAAGGGGCTCAAAAGCGTGGCTTTCTGCTGCATCTCCACGGGTGTGTTCCGTTTCCCCAAGGGCGAGGCCGCCCGGATCGCCGTGGCGACCGTGAAGGAAACCCTGCAAAACAGCCGGATCGAGAAGGTCGTCTTCTGCGTCCACGGAGACGAGAATCTGAGGATCTATCAGTCGCTGCTTTTGGCATAGAAACGAGCGTAGCTTAAACCCCATCCGATCGTTGAAGTCGGATGGGGTTTAAGCTTTCTTACGCGTTCTTTTAGCTTTTTCTTTCCACGAGGAGAAGCAGGCGGGCGATCACAGAGGCGTCCACGTCCTTTTTCAGAAAGCGGCGGCAGGAATGGCGATTCATGATCAGCGCGTCCAGCACCGGCGCGGCGCTCTCCGCCTTGACGGGCGGCAGACTGTCCTCCGGCTGCCTGCCGAAGATGCTGATCGCGCCCCTGGGGCAGACGGCCAGGCAGTGCTCGCACTTCCAGCAGCCCCACCAGCCGAACTGGTCGATCTCGTCCATCTCGCACTTGCGCTCTTCGTTCAGGTGCAAAATGCCGCCGGGGCAAACCTTGGCGCACAGTCCGCAGCCGATGCACTTTTCTTTCTCTACCTGAAAGTCGGCGATGTTTGTCATGCTGTTCCTCCAGATCTCGCGCAGTACCACAGGTCTGCCAGACGGTCCTCCCGTGCGCTGCCGAGAAAGGCTGCGCCCCAGTAAACGTCTCCGTTGGTCCGGATACTCAATTTCTCCGTGTTTGTCCCGGCGGCCCGGGAGCGATGCGCCTGAAACTCGGACTGCTCCGGCTCGCTCAGGATGGAGAAGCTCGCGCCCTCTTCCCGAAGCGTCTCCAGCAGTTCCCACAGTGCAGGGTGACGCTCGGCGTCCTTCCCTGTGAGGAAGAAATGCGCCCGCTTCCGGTTCAGCAGGCAGAAGTCCAGACAGTTGAAGATCAGGTCCTCCAGCGCCTGCCCGGTCAGCCGGTCTTCTCCGACGCCCATGTCCAGTTCAAACGTAAACAGTTGGTCCGTTTTAGTCACTCCTTCCGGGACTCGCTCAGCTTATGAGCAAGATCGGTGATGCTCTGTGCCATGTCGGCGCTGATGCCGATGGCCCGGTCACCCAGGCTTTCGGGCACGGCGGCCTTGCTGCGGCTGAGACGGATCAGGCTGATGTTCTCATGCTCGCGTGCCAGTTTTTCAAAGGGGAAGCGGATGATGGTCGGGGTGTTGAAGCCCACACCCAGCTCCAGCAGCACGGTCTTCTGATCCAAACACTCCGAAAGGAAGCGGCTGAAGCGCTCCTCGGCGGCGTGCCAGTCTTCGTCCTGCACGAAATGATCGTCCACGCGCAGATTCATCGCCATCGGCCCGCCGCAGACCGGGCACTTCGGAACAAGCTCACCGGGGATTTTCCCGTTCACGCGCTCCCGCTCCATCTGCCGGAACAACTCCACCGCGTCATAGGTCCTGGGGTGGCAGCCGCGCGCGCACTGGATCAGGTTATAGCTGCCCTGAGTTTGAAAGATCTGCTCTGTGGGAAGCCCCGCTTTCTCAAACTGATGATCGGCGTTGGTGCTCAGGAGGAAGAGCTTCTTGCCCTTGAGTGCCTCCAGCAGCGTCTTGTGCAGCGGCGTCACGTCCAGATCCGCCCCGGCGAGCAGGGCCTGATGACTCCAGTAGCCCCACTTGCTCTCCTGATCCGGGAAGGGATAGAAGCCGGCGGAGTACATGTCCTGCATATACGGCCCTTTGCCGTAGCGCTTCTGAAACTCGGCGAAGTTTTCCTCAAAGTATTTGCCGTCGTACTCAGCTCCGGCCGCGGCGCTCATGCCCGCGCCCGCGCCGAGCAGCACATAGTCTGCCTCCCGGATCGCCTGCGCGGCCTTTTCAATCTGTTCTTTATAAGGCGTATTCTGATCGATATAGTCCCGCGCGTATTCGCAGGTCAAAAAGCGCTCAAAGCTCACTTTCTTTTTGGATGAACGGTTGAACATCATGGGTTTTCTTCCTTTTGTAAACAGTATAAGTAGTCGATTGCGAAAGTCGCCGGATAGCTCGGTTTTTTGCTCCGAAGGAGTTTCAAATCGTTTTTGAGGCGGCTTCGCCGGCTCAAAAACACCCTGAGCCGAGCCATGCGAGGCCTCGCGCCGACCAAACGCGGCGTTTTCCACGCAACGCCGCGTGCGATAAGCGCGAGTTCTCAATTGCGAAACGAGTTTCGCAATTGACTATAAACAGTATAAGGGCAGTCGGAAATCGGCACAAGTACGCACCTTTTTGTAACTGCCCTTGCTATTGCCGCACTATTACAGTATAATTGGATGGCAACAGTTGATTTGAAACTATTGGAGGTTTTTCCATGCGATCCAAAGAAGATATCCTGCCGGAATGCCCGGTAGCCACCACCGTTTCGCTGATCGGCAGCAAGTGGAAGCTGCTCATCATGCGCAATCTGCTCGCCCGCCCCTGGCGCTTCAATGAGCTGCAGAAGAGCATCGACGGCATCAGCCAGAAGGCGCTGACCGAGGCGCTGCGATCGATGGAGGCGGACGGCATCGTCATCCGCACCGCTTACCCGGAGGTCCCGCCCCGCGTGGAGTATTCGCTGACCGAGCTTGGCGAATCCATGCGCCCGATCATCAAGTCCATGGAAAGCTGGGGCCTGGCGTATAAAGAGCAGATGCAGGAGTAGGGTGCTGCAACAGATTGTATGTTACTGGAAGAGCGGGGACGGGAGGATCTATGAAAGCACACGGAGAAAAGGCGGTTCTGGAGCTGCTGGTGCAGACCAGACCGGAAGAGACGGTAGAACTGGAGGGCGAGCTGGGGCATGTGAGAATGATCCCCTTCTCCGGCACCGTCGGCGGGGAGCTGTTTCAGGGCGTCATCGAGCCCTGCGGCGTGGACACCCAGGTGACCGACGCCGCCGGCGTGCGCCATATGTCCGCCCGCTATATGCTGACGGGGACGGATTGTACGGGGCAGAGCTGCCGCATCTATGTGGAGAACGACGGCTGGTTTACCAATGGCGAGCGCCCAAAACCCTGGCACTCAGTGCCCCGCTTTCGCACAGACTCCGCCACGCTGGCTCCCATCCTGCACCGCGGCTGCTTCATCGGGGAGGGGCTGCGGCAGGAGGACGGCCTGCACATCCGTTTTTATAAGACGGAAAACGACTGAAACAGCAAAAAGAGACCACATGGGTCTCTTTTTTGCTGTCCTGTGACTGGCAGGCGGGGAACAGTGGCGCGGAGACGATCAGAAACTGTTTGAATTTGCCTCTGCCGCATGGTACAATTGCCCGAGTAACAGTCAAATCCAACTGAAACAGGATCGACGCGGCATGGATGAACAGACGAAAAAACTGAAGGCGGACCTGCTGGCGGGGGAGATCCTGCAGCTTGCCCACGCCTCGCTGCTGCTGCATCTGCGTTTTATGGAAAATGCGCTGTGCCGGCTGAGCTTTGCGCCGATGCCCAGGGGCACGCTCTGGACGGACGGGCAGCGCTTTTCCTACGCCCCGATGCACGTGCTGCTGCGCTACCGGCAGGAGCGGGCCAACCCGGCCCGGGACTATCTGCACACGGTGCTGCACTGCGTGTTCCGCCACATGTATCTGCACGCTTCGGTCGAGCCGCGGGCCTGGTCGCTGGCCTGCGACATGGTGGTGGAGGATCTGATCGCGGAGCTGCACCTTCGCGCCGCATCGGTCGCCCGGGAGGAAGCGCAGCAGGCGGCCCTGGCTTCATACCGCGGACGGGTGCAGCCCTTCACGGCCGAGAAGCTGTATCGGCACTTCCTGGACACCCCCCTCCCCGAGGAGGAGCAGACGCGCCTGGAGGAGCTCTTCCGCGCGGACGACCACCGGGGCTGGTACCCCTCCGACGAGGAGGACAAAAGCCGAAAGCCCGAGGAGAACCCGGACTCGCCCGAGATCCCGGAGCCCAAAGCCCCGCCCATGGAGTCGGAGCAGGACTGGCGGGACGTGGCCGACAGCATCGAGGAGGATCTGGACACCTTCTCCCGCGAGGCGGGGGATGCGGCGGCGGGCCTGCGCAAGGCGCTGAGACGGCTCAACCGGGAGAAGCGGGACTACGCCGCCTTCCTCAAAAAGTTTGCCGTCCGGGGCGAGGTGATGGCGCTGGACCCGGTGGAGTTTGACTATATCTACTACACCTACGGCCTGCGGCTGTACGGCAATCTCCCCCTGATCGAACCGCTGGAATACCGGGAGGATCTGCGCGTCCGCTCCTTCGTGATCGCGGTGGACACCTCGGGCTCCGTCTCGGAGGAGCTGGTGCATGCCTTTCTGCAGAAGACCTTCAACATTCTGAAGGCCTCCGAGAGCTTTTTCAGCCGTGTGGATATCCGCATCATCCAGTGTGATCTGCAGATTCAAAACGTGGTGCGCGTCACGAGCCGGAGAGATCTGGACACGGCGCTTGCGAATCTCACGCTCCAGGGCTTCGGCGGGACGGATTTTCGCCCCGTGTTCGACTATGTGGACAAACAGATCCGCGCCGGCGAGCTCCGGCAGCTCAAAGGCCTTTTGTATTTTACCGACGGCTGCGGGATCTATCCGCAGGCCAAACCCGCCTACGACACCGCCTTTGTCTTCCTCGAAAACGAGGGCAATCAATATGAGGTTCCGCCCTGGGCCATCCGGCTCACGCTGGAGCCGGAGGAAATTCTGGAGGACGCATGAACATCAGACAGGCCAAACAGCAGGTCAAAAACGCCATGACCGCCTATTTTTCCAAGGACGAGTTCGGGGAGTACGAGATCCCGCTGGAGCGGCAGCGGCCCCTTTTCCTCATGGGCCCTCCGGGCATCGGCAAGACTGCCATTATGCAGCAGATCGCCCAGGAGCTGGGCGTGGGGCTGGTGAGCTATTCCATGACCCACCACACCCGGCAGAGCGCCATCGGTCTGCCCTTTATCGCGACCAAGAACTACGGCGGCAGGGAGTACAGCGTCTCCGAATACACCATGAGTGAGATCATCGCCTCCGTCTATGATCTGATGGAGGAGACGGGCGTGAAGGAGGGCATCCTCTTTCTGGACGAAATCAACTGCGTCTCCGAGACCCTGGCCCCGGCCATGCTGCAGTTTCTGCAGTTCAAGGTCTTCGGCCGCCACCGGGTGCCGGAGGGCTGGATCGTGGTCACGGCGGGCAACCCGCCGGCCTACAACAACTCCGTGCGGGAATTTGACATCGTCACCTGGGACCGGCTCAAGCGCATCGACATCGAGCCGGACTACAAGGCCTGGAAACAGTACGCCGCCGAGACCATGGTGCACCCCGCAATCCGCTCCTACCTGGATATCAAGGAGAGCGACTTCTATCGGGTGGAGTCCACGGTGGACGGCAAGACCTTTGTCACCGCCCGCGGCTGGTCGGATCTGAGCGACATGCTGCGCCTCTACGAGAAAAACGGCATCAAGGTCGACGCGGAGCTCGTCATTCAGTATCTCCAGAACAAGGAGGTCGCCAAGGGCTTTGCCCTCTACTATGACCTCTTCCGCAAATACCGGTCCGACTATCAGATCGACCGCATCTTCGCGGGGGACTTTGAAGACGCGATCCTCTCCCGCGCACGGGAGGCAAGGTTTGACGAGAAGCTGAGCCTGCTGGGCCTGCTGCTGTCAGGCATGGAGGAGAGATTCGCCGCCGTCGGGACCGACGAGAATATCAGCGACAAGCTGCTCAGCGCCGCCAGGGAGCTGCGGGATGAGCCCGCCGCCCTGCCCGCGCTGATCGAAGAGATGAAAGAAAAGCTCGCTGCCGACAGGCAGGCCGGGAAGCTCTCCCGCGGGGAGCAGCAGGTGCAGCGGCGGACAATTGCCCTCCTGGAGCGGGCGCGGGACACGCGCAGCGACCCGGAGGCGCTGATGCCCACGCTGCGCGCCCTGATCCGGGAGCAGCGCGACGCCGCGAGCCGGGCCGCCGAGACGGCGGGGCAGGCGCTGGAGAACAGCTTTGCCTTCTGCGAAAAGGCTTTCGGTGAGGGGCAGGAGCTGCTGATTCTGGTGACGGAGCTCACCGCCGACAGCCACAGCGCCCACTTCATCGCCCGCTACGGCAGCGAGGGCTACTACCGCCACAACAAGGCCCTGCTGGTCTATGAGCGGCAGGAGACCATTCTGCGTGAGCTGGATGCACTGGAGAGCGACACGCCATGAGCGGCAAAAAAGAGAAGGCGGTGCAGTTCATCCTGCCCTTTGCGGGCGGGGCGGTGAACCAGTGCTACTACGTCGATGAGGACGAGCTGGAGGAAAAGCTGCCTGCGGACAACACGGCGGCGCTCCTGGAGAAGGCCGTTTCGGGCAGACTCTCCGCCCGGTCCCTCACACGGCACCGGGATGCGCTGCTGCACGAGGCCATCGGCACGGACCGGGCCGAGGCGCTCCCGGCGCTGATGCCGCAGCGGCGCATGGAGCCGGAGCGCTTTCTGGCGCTGTGCGCGTTTGCGGAAAAAAGCGGCAGTCCGGATGCCACGGCCTGGCTGCTCCAATACCGGCGGACCCACTACAGCCCGGCGGAGTTTGAGGCCTTGGCCGAGAGGCAGCTGGATCTGGAGCTGGGACTGGCCGAGCCCACGGAGGCAGAGCTGCGAAAGCTCTTCCGGCTGCGTTATCTCAGCGGCGGCGTCCTGATCTGCGGTGTGCGGGCGGAGCGGCGCAGCTATGAGATCCCCGCGGCCATCGGGGGCAAGCCCGTGCGCGGGGTGGACGCCGCGGCGTTTTACGCCCTCGACCCCATGCCCCGCGTCAGCCGCGCATTTTCCGGCGGGTTAGAGCCCGCTGACGCGCAGGCGGGGGAGCGGCTTTGGCTGGGCCGCAGCATGGAGAAAAAGGGGACGGCGGAGACACCGCTTCCCTGGCGCGTGCTGCGCCGGGAGGAGGGGAGGGCCCTTCTCCTCTGTGAGCGCCCTGTCGCCCTGCTGCCCTATCACCGGGAGCTGCGGGAGGTCACCTGGGACAAGTCCGACCTCCGCCGCTGGCTGAATACGGTGTTCCTGCCCGTCTGCTTTTCCGGGGCGGAGCGGGCGCTTATCCTGCCCGCGCGGGTGGAAACACAGGACAACCTCCATTTCGGCTCCGCCGGCGGAGACGCGGCAGAGGACAAGCTCTTTCTGCTGAGCGCGGAGGAGGCCGCCGCGGAGGCGGACGCCGGGGACCGCGCACTGGGGTGCTGGTGGTGGCTGCGTACCCCGGGCTTTGACAACAGCTTTGCCGCTGCCGTCACGCCGCAGGGCGGGATCGTCCGGATCGGCAGCTTTGTGGACACGGAGGGCTACGCCGTGCGCCCCGCCATGTGGATCCGAACGGAACAAAACTAAAAGGAAATGAGGCAGACTATGGAAGCTGCAACCATCGTATTCAAACAGATCATGACCATGTTTCTCTTCATGCTGGCGGGCTATGCGCTGGTGAAATCCGGCAAGCTCAGTGAGCAGGGGAGCCGGGACCTGGCCTCGATGCTGATCTGGCTGGTCATCCCTGCCACACTGGTCAACAGCTTCTGCATAGCCTTTTCGCCGGAAAAGCTGGCGGAACTGGTACAGAGCTCCCTGCTGGGAGCGCTGGCCCTGGGCCTTGCCATCCTGATCGCGCGGCTGCTGCTCCACCGCAGACCCATCGACGAGTTTGCCGCGTCCTTCTCCAACGCGGGCTTTATCGGCATCCCGCTGGTCATGGCCTCCCTGGGGAGCGAAGCGGTGTTCTACACGGTGGGCATCATCGCCCTGATGAATATCCTCCAGTGGACCTACGGCGTGCGGATCCTGACAGGAAAGCGGGGAACGGTTTCGCTGAGGGGCATCCTGCTCAGCCCCGTTGTGATCGCGGTCCTGGCGGGACTTGTGATCTTCGTGACGGGCCTGGGCGCCCGGCTGCCGGTGGTGGTGTCCGGCGCGCTGCAGGGCATCGCCGCGCTGAATGCACCGCTGGCCATGATGGTGCTGGGGGCGTACTTTGCCCGGGTGGACGTCCGCGCTATGTTTGCCAATGCCCGCCTGTACCTGCTGGCGGCGATCCGTCTGCTGCTGATTCCGCTGCTGACGGTCCTCGTCTTTCGTCTCACCGGCCTGCCGCAGACCATGCGCATGGCGGTGCTGATCTCGGCCTCGGCTCCGGTGGGGGTGAACGTGGCCGTCTATGCCCAGCTGCATGATCTGGACTACGCCTACGCCAGCGAGACGGTCGTGCTCTCCACGCTGCTGTCCGTCCTTTTCCAGCCCCTGGTGCTGATGCTCGCGGCCGGTTTTTAGGCATACGAAGAAAAAACCAAGCCCGCCCGGTCATACCGGGCGGGCTTGGTTTATATGGATGGATGCAGCTTCAGAACGCGCGCGTACTCCTCCGGCGTGTTGCAGTTGGCAAGTCCCTCCGGGCTTCCCCGGTATTCCACCGCGGTGCAGCCCGCCGCATCGAGCAGGCGCCTTATCGAGCAGCGGCCGCTCTCCAGCAGCTCCCGGCAGAGGGGGGCGAGGGCTTTGTCATAGACCCCGATCAGAGGTTCGATGTTGCCGAAGGCCGCCGTCACGGTGGCGCCGCCCCGGTGGGCGGTCAGCAGCTCCAGCAGCAGGGAATCCGGCACCAGCGGTGTGTCCACCGGCAGCACCAGGGCGCTGGGGTTTTCGATCTGCTCCAGCCCCGCGTGGAGACCGCCCAGCGGTCCGTGCCCCGGAAAGCGGTCCTGCACGGTGCGCACGCCGGGCAGGGAGGCTTTGCCCCCCGCGATCACCAGATCCTCGATCCCCAGACGCCGCAGCTTTTCCGCCTGGTGCCGCAGCAGGCTCTCCCCGTGGAAGTCCAGCGCGGCCTTGTCCCGCCCCATGCGGGTGCTCTGCCCGCCGGCCAGGAGAATGGCGGAAAAGCACCGCGCCGTCTCAGACGCGGAAGTCGCCGCCGGCATCAGTCGATGTGGATGACCTTCTCGGTCAGCTCCAGGGGCTTGATGCGGGAACTGGGGAAGCGCTCGCGCTTCTTGGTGAGTAAGCCGATGTCGATGGCGGACTTGGGACACAGCTGCACGCAGCTGAGACAGCCGATGCAGTCCGTGCCAAACTGGGGCTTGCCGCCGACCAGGCGGATGTTGCCCTGGGGACATACCTGCACGCAGGTGCCGCAGGAGATGCAGGCGTCGCTGGCCTTGAAGCTCTTGACGCGCTTTGCGTGGGTCTTGGCCAGGCCCTTGCTCATCAGCTCAAAGGGGGCTTGCTTCGGGGGCCGCTTCTCGCTGCGCTTGCCGGCGAGCACATTGGCGCCGATCTGCAGGGCTTTGCGGTCAATGCGCTGCTGGGCCGTCTCGGGCGTCGTGGGCGGGAAGGTCAGCACATGGGGCATGAGCCAGATGGCGGTGGAGTGGTTGGAGATGCCGTCCCAGTAGTCCAGGTGCACGATCTCGTCCAGCTTGTGCATGCCGCAGCCCAGATACCCGGCGTACTGCTCCACGGCGAAGGTGTAGCTGTCGGGGGAAATCTGCAGGGCGCGGACGTACTCCTCCATCCTGCCGGGCAGGCCGCCGGCCATGCAGGAGAAGACGAAGCCCACCCGCTTGGCGCCCCGGGCGTCGGTGACGGCGGGGAAGCTGCGCATCATGACGATGTCGGTGTCGCCGAGTTTTTGGGCGATGCTCTTGGCCATGCTCAGGCAGTGGCCGGAGCCGGAATAACAGTAGATGATGTTTTCTGCCATGTTTGATTCCTCCGTGTTGTTTATTATTGCTGCTCTTATTATAAAAAAGCGGCCATGGCCTGCACAGGGGACAGAACACAATAAGCGCGTCAAAATGACACTTGAAGATAAAAATGTGACAAAATCGGGCCGGCACCTCTGGAAAAGCGGAGGAGGGTTTGCTATACTGCTGCTGAGGAAGGGGGCACCGAAATGGCGACCAGGGACATCATCAAAAACGCGGTGGCGGAAGGGACCAAGGATCTGATGCGCGTCAAGACCATCGACCGCATCTCCGTCCAGGAGATCTGCGAAAAGACCGGCTTGAACCGCCGCACCTTCTACCGCTATTTCCGCGACAAGTACGAGGTGGTGGAGTGGATCTACTACCACGACTACCTGCTCAATACCGAGCACTTTGAAGGCTGGAGTCTCTGGGACTACATGCCGCACATTGCGAACGTCCTCTACAGCGACCGGGCCTACTATCTCAACGCCTTCTCCTACCGGGGCCAGAACGCCTTCCGCACCGGCGTCATCCGCTACCTGCGGGAGCTCCTGCGCACCGACTACCGGTCCTGCTTTCCCTCGGAGGAGCTGTATGACTTCTATGTGGAGCACGAGTGCAGCATGGCTTTCGACCTGTTTCTGCGCTGGCTCTCCGCGGAGACGCCCATGACGCCGGAAGAGTTTGTGGCCTCCTTCCGCGACTGGTACGGACGTGTGGCCCGGGTCAGCAGCGCGCTGCTGGAGCGGGAGCCGCGGAAAAAGGAGAACCTGGTCCCCTACGCCCCGGAGGAACCCTCCCGGAAAAAGGGGACGCGAGGCAGCTGATCGACGCGCAGGGAGAAGCCCGCGCGTTTTTGCCGCCCTATATTTAGAAAAATTTCTAAATACTTGTTGACAAAGAGCGGACCCTGTGGTAGTATCTATTTAGAAAAAAATCTAAATACAGAGAGGAAGTGAGGCGCTTTGGGCTTCAGCGAGACCATGAAGGCGCTGTCCGACCCGGTGCGGCGGGAGATCCTGAACCTGCTCAAGGGCGGCAGCATGACGGCGGGGGACATCGCCGGGCGCTTCGACATGACGGGGGCCACGGTGTCCTACCACCTGTCGCAGCTGAAAAAGGCCGGCCTCATCTTTGAGAGCCGGGAGAAGAACTACATCTATTACAGTCTCAACGCCTCCGTATTGGAGGAAGTGCTGCTCTGGATCCAGAGCCTGAAGGGAGTGGAGGAACATGAAGAATAAGAAAATGCTGATCTGGACGAGCCTGGTCTGCCTGATCCCGATCCTCGTGGGGGCGGCGGTGTACAGCCGTCTGCCGGAGACCATGGCCACCCACTGGAACATGAGCGGCGAGCCGGACGGCTGGTCCAGCCGGGCCTTCGCGGTCTTCGGCCTGCCGGGGATCCTGCTGGCTGTGAATCTGTTTCTGCCTTTCGCGCTGAAGGCCGACCCCAAGCATGAGAACATGAGCGACAAGCTGGTTCTGATCTCCCTGTGGACCATCCCCCTGGTCTCCCTGCTCTGCAGCGGACTGACTCTGGCCAGAGGCCTCGGCTATGAAGTGCGCGTGGAGCGCTGGGTGCCCATCTTCATGGGCGTGCTGTTCATCGTCATCGGCAACTATCTGCCCAAGACCAAACAGAGCTACACCATGGGCATCAAGCTGCCCTGGACCCTCGCCAGCGAGGAGAACTGGAACCGCACCCACCGGCTGGGGGGCTTTCTCTGGGTGATCGGCGGGGCGCTGTTCATCCTGATGAGCTTCATCGGCTGGAGCCTGGCCGCCTTCCTGATCATCCTTGCCCTGATGGTCCTGGCACCGATGGTGTACTCCTACCTGCTCTACCGCAGGGGGATCTGAAAAAACACAGAACACGCGCAGCGAAAGCTGCGCGTGTTCTGCTTGTTGACAAAGTCCGTTTTTCGTCATTGCGAACCCGCCTGAGGTGTAAGTTCGCGTTATCCAAATCAAAGATTTGGACGCTCACTTAAGTGACCGATGTCACTGGTGTGGTGTACGCCCTGCGGGTGCAATCCGTATTCCCAAAGGCCACATGATTTCTGGAATTTCCCAGAGAACGGATTCCCACGCCAGTGTGAGCACTGGCTCGGAATGACGTACTATTTGAGACTTGTCTTCACATGTAACACGCGCAGCGAAAGCTGCGCGTGTTTTGTACGTTGTTTACTTGGTCAGCAGCGCCTCGTCCGAGTCGATGGTGCTGCCGGATACCTTCTGGAACATCTCCATGAGCATCTGCTTGGTCAGGTGCTTTTTTTCTTCGCCCTCGATGTCCAGGATGATCTGCCCCTGGTTCATCATGATCAGACGGTTGCCGTGGCGGATGGCGTCCTTCATGTTGTGGGTGATCATCAGGGTGGTGAGCTGCTCCTCCTGGACGATGCGGTCTGTGATCTCCAGGACCTTTGCCGCCGTGGCGGGGTCGAGGGCCGCGGTGTGCTCGTCCAGCAGCAGGAGCTTGGGCTTTTTCATGGAGGCCATCAGCAGCGTCAGCGCCTGGCGCTGCCCGCCGGAGAGCATGCCCACCTTGGTGGTCATCCGATCCTCCAGGCCGAGACCCAGGCTCTTGAGCTCCTCACGGAAGTGCTCCCGGTCGCTCCTGGTGACGGCCCAGCGCATGCCGCGCTTTTCGCCGCGCAGCTGGGCCAGATCCAGGTTCTCCTCCACCCACATGTCGGCGGCGGTGCCCATCATGGGGTCCTGGAAGACCCGGCCGATGTGCAGGGCACGCTTGTGCTCGGGCTTGCCGGTGATGTCCTCACCGTCGAGCAGGATGCGCCCCGCGTCCACAGGCCAGACCCCGGCCACGGCGTTGAGCATGGTGGACTTGCCGGCCCCGTTGGAGCCGATGACGGTGACATAGTCGCCGGGTCTGAGGTGCAGGGACAGATCGCGCAGGGCATGCTTTTCGTTGACGGTGCCCGCGTTGAAGGTTTTGGAGATGTGCTCAAGCTTCAGCATGGCGCTCGCCCTCCTTTCTCGCATGGCGGAAGGAGACCTTCCGCTTCTCCCGCAGATACGGCAGCGCCAGAAACAGCGCCACGATGATGGCGGTGATGAGCTTGAGATCGTTGGAGTTGAGCTTCAGCCAAAGCACCACGACCACCACCAGGTAGTACATGATGCCGCCGATGACGGTGAAGGCCATGCGCCCGTAAAAGTTCAGGCGTTTGCCCAGCAGTCCGCGGCCCGTGGCCTCGCCGATGATGACGGCGGCAAGGCCGATGACGATGGCGCCGCGGCCCATGTTGATGTCTGCAAAGCCCTGATACTGGCTCATGAGCGCGCCGGAGAGGGCCACCAGCCCGTTGGAGAGGGAGAGCGCGATGATCTTCATCACGCCGATGTTGATGCCGAGGGCCCGGGCCAGGGCGGCGTTGTTGCCGGTGCAGCGGATGGCGCAGCCCTGCTCGGTGCCGAAGTACCAGTAGAAGACGGAGACCAGCACAAAGGCGATGAAGAAGGAGGTGACGATGGCGTTGGGAATGTTCCGGGACGAGAGCAGCAGATGGTACTTGTCCACGCTCAGCGCCTTGTTGGCCGCCATGCCCATGATGTGCAGGTTGATGGAGTAGAGGGAGAACTGTGTCAGGATGCCGGCGAGGATGACGGGAATGCCGAGCTTGACGTGCAGAACGCCCGTCACGAAACCGGCCAGCATTCCCGCGGCGACCGCGATCAGTACGGCCGCCCATGCGGGCCAGCCGCCGAGGATGAGCATCACGGCCACGGCTCCGCCCAGGGTAAACGAGCCGTCAACGGTCAGGTCCGCCGCGTCGAGAATACGGAAGGTGATATAGACCCCCAGGGCCATGAGGCCCCAGACCAGACCCTGGGCGACGCCCCCGGGTACGCTTTTGCCGAGCTTGATGAGGCTCAGCGATGCGAAATAGGCACTGACTGACATACAGATTCTCCTTGTGGTTTGTTATTACTCGATGGCGACAAAGTCGTCGGGAACGGTGACGTTGAGCGCCTCGCAGAGCTCACGGTTGAATTCCTTGGTAAACTCCGGGGCAAACTGCACGGGCATGGTGGACACGTCCGCGCCGCCCAGCAGGATGTCGGCCGCCATCTCACCGCAGGCAAAGCCGATATCGTGGTAGCTGATGGAGAGGGTGGCCACGCCGCAGAGCTTGCAGAGGTTCTCTTCACCGGCCACAATGGGGGTCTTGCTGTTCAGAGCCACGTTGTGGATGGCCTCGCCGCAGGAGGCGGCGGTGTTGTCGGTGGGGATGTAGAGCACGTCACACTCGGCGCAGGCGGTCTCGGCGGTGGAGGAGACGAGGGAGGAATCGGAGAAGGAGAAGCGCTTGACCTCGTAGCCCATGTCCTCCAGCACCGGCTGGATGACATTGACCTGGTAGAGGGAGTTGGCCTCACCGTCACAGAAGAGAATGCCCACGGTCTCCGCGTCGGGGAAGAGCTCATGGAGCAGCTCGGCCTGTCCGCCCAGAGGGGCCAGGTCGGAAGTGCCGGAGATGTTGGTGCCGGTGACGCCGGTCCAGTCGTCGATGGCGAGGGCGGAGGCAAAGTCCGTGATGGAGGTGGCAAGGACGGGGATGCGATCACCGTCGGAGGCGGTGGCGGAGGCCGCGGCCTGCAGGGCCGGGGTGGCGTTTGCCATGATCAGGTCCACTTCCTCGCTCACAAACTGGCTGCAGATGGTGGAGCAGAGGGCGGAGTCGCCGGAGGCGTTCTGCTCAATGAAGGTGACCTTGTCGCCCAGCTTTGCCGTCAGGGCCTCTTTGAAGCCCTCGGTGGCGGCGTCCAGCGCCGGGTGCTGGACCAGCTGGCAGATGCCGACGGTGAAGCCGTCGTCAGCGGGGGCGGCGGCAGGGGCGGCCGTCGCTGCGGGAGTGCTGGCGCTGCTTCCGCAGGCGGCCAGCATAAAGACGAAGGAAAGGGCAAGGATCAGAGTGACAAGCTTTTTCATTTTTGTATTCTCCTTTTTATCCGAAATGTGCAAGCGGTTCCCGTGGCAGGGGAGAAAGAAAACGACGCCGCGCAGACAGCAGTCTGTGCGGCGTCGTCTCGGAAATGGAAATTCCTATTTCAAATCCGGACCTCAGCGATCTTTGCAGCACAAACCGCTATTACTTTTGCCGTAAAAGTAATAGGAATAGCGGTATGCGGTTGCAAAGCGAATGTTGGTCATGATGACTCTCCCTTGTTAGGTTGGCCTGACTTTAGCACTTTTTGGCGTTGAAGTCAATGCCTTCGACACATTTCGGTAAAACCCTACAGAATCCAAAAGCGGGCCATAAAAAACTTTGTGAATGTTTTTCGGCGATTTGGGACATACTTCCGGGTAAGAACAAGTACGCCCGCAGGAGGAAAACGGAGAGATGCGCGGAAGAAAATGGATCAGATGGGCCCTGGGGGGCCTCGGCGGACTGGGGGCGGCGGCCCTGGGCACCGTACTGCTGTACACTGCGTGGGAGAGGCCGCCTGTGGCCGCCGCTCAGCCGGAGCTCTGGAACCCGGAGACCGAGACCCCGGCAGCCACCGCCCCGGCCAAACCCACTGCGGAGAGCGGCAAGGCCTTTGACACCCATCGCCAGGACGGGGTTTACACCCTGCTCTTTGCCGGCAGCGACGACGGCACCGGCAACACCGACACCATTATGGTGGGCAAGCTCGACACCGTGCGGCACACGGCCAATTTCGTCAGCATCCCCCGGGATACGCTCATCAACGTCAACACCCCTGTCCGCAAGCTCAACAGCGTCTACTGGGGCGCGGTCAACAACGGCGGCGTCGGCAGCGAGGCGCTGCTGCGCCATATCAAAAAGCTGGTGGGCTTCGACGTGGACTGCTACGCGGTGATCGACCTGGAGGCCTTCCAGCGGGCGGTGGACGCCCTGGGCGGCATCTGGTACGAGGTCCCCCAGCGCATGTACTACGACCAGGGGCCGGTGATCGATCTGGAGCCGGGCTGGCAGAGACTCAGCGGCGAGCAGGCCATGTGGCTCTGCCGCTATCGCAGCGGCTATGTCAACGGGGACATCGACCGCATCTCGGTCCAGCATGACTTCCTCAAGGCCGCGGCGGACCAGTTTCTCCAGCTGGGCAAGATCCCGAACGTGCCCCAGGTGGCGGCGATCCTGGCCCAGAGCATGGACACCAACCTGTCCGCAGCCAATATGGCCTGGTTTGCCCGGCAGCTCATGCGCTGCAAGAGCGAGGACATCCGCTTCTACACCGCCCCCAACACCCCGGCCTTCGTCCATGAGCTGAGCTACACCTTTCTGGATCTCTATGACTGGCTGGAGATGATCAACTCCACGCTCAACCCCGGCACCGCCCCCATCGGGGAGGGCCAGCTGGATCTGGTCTATCTGCACAACGGGGAGGTCTGCTGCACCACCGCCCTGCAGGGCCTGTCCTATTTTGATATGAGCCGCCGCCCGGCGCCGGAAGCGCTGGCGGAAGAATCTGAGCCGGAGGAGAACTGGGAAATGCCCGTCCGGACGCCGGCCCCGGCGCCCGTGAGGACCCCGCCCCCGCCGGAAGACTGGCTCACCCTTGCCGAAACCCCGACCCCGGCGCCCACGCCTGACCTGACGCCCATGCCGGATTCGACGCCCGCGCCGGCCCCGGTCCAGCCCGTGCCCTTCCTCAGCCCCATGGACGACGACTGGCTCACCGTGATGGAATAAGAAATCGCCCCGCCATCGGCGGGGCGAAAGCGCGGATAGGATCTCAGCGGGGGAGGATCAGCACGATGGGCTTTCCGCTTGAGACCAGCTTGCCGCCCTTCACAGTCACGGCGCTGTTATCAATGCGGTTTACATAATTTCCGTCCGGCAGATCCACTGCGATCTCGCCGGTCTTTCCCCGCAGAGAGAAGACACCCAGCTTCCGGCAGTCGCCGTTTACGCGCTCCATCAGGGCGATGCAGCTCTCATCATCCCCGTCGGCGAAGAAGGCGTCGTCCGCCCCCAGCAGGCGCTTGACCTCTGCGAGCTTTCTGAGCAGCGGGCTCAGATCCCGGCCCGTGTCCCGGGGGAAGACCTCCTGCTCAAAGAGGGAGGGCCGGTGGGTGCAGGCAAACTCCTGCCCGGCGTAGAGCAGGGTCGCGCCCTTCAGAAAATACAGCATGGCCGTGAAGTTCTCCAGGGCGAGCGGGTCGGATACCCGCGAGGCGATGCGGGGCTGGTCGTGGTTTTCCAGGCAGCGCATCTTGTTGTAGTTGTCCGGATACATGGCCTGCTGGATGTTCAGCAGCTCCAGATAGCCGGAGAGGGGACCGCGGCCGGTGACAAAGCGTTCAAAGCCCTCCCAGATGTCGTAGTCGTACTCCATGTCGAAGGCGTCAAAGAGCTCTGTGTCCCGGGCGGCGTGAAAGCCCATGGCCCGCACCCGGTTGGCAAAGAGCGCGTGGACCGACTCGGCCAGCCAGATACAGCCGGGGTTGACCTTCGCGACTTCGGCCCGGGCCTTCTTCCAGAAGTCCAGCGGCACCAGGGAGGCCACGTCGCAGCGGAAGCCGTCCACGATTTTGGCCCACATGCACAGACTCTCGATCTGGTAGTCCCAGAGGGCAGGGACCGTGTAGTCCAGGTCGATCACATCCGCCCAGTCCCCGGCCTTGTTGCCGGGCCGCCCGTCGGGAAGACGGTAGAAAAACTCCGGGTGCTCGTGATACAGATTGGAGTCCGGGGAGGTGTGGTTGTAGACCACGTCGATCAGCACCTTCATGCCCCGGCGGTGGATTTCGTCCACCAGGCCCCGGAAGTCCTCCATGGTGCCGTAGGCGGGGTTGACCGTGCGGTAATCGCGGTTTGCGTAGGGGCAGCCGAGACTGCCTTTCTTCCCCTCCACGCCGATGGGGTGGATGGGCATGAACCAGATGATATCCGTGCCGAGAGCGCGGATGCGGTCCAGATCCTCCGCCACGGCGCGGAAGCTGCCCTCCGGCGTGTGGGCGCGGACATAGACGCTGTAGATGACCTGATTCTGCAGTCTGGGATCGGTGTTGAGAGCCATGGGGATACCTCCCGTTTTTTGTACATTCTAGCACAGCTTCCCGCACGGAGCAAGCTGAAACAGGGTCCGCGGGAGCGGACCCTGTTCGTGCGTTTATATGGTGGGACTCCAGGTATAGACCGGAACCCAGGCGCTGTCGCCGTCGGCCTCAAACTCCAGAAGACTGGAAAAGCTGTAGCTTTCACCCAGTTCACCGAAACCGACCGTATCGTCAAACCAGATATCGCCGATCGTGAAATCGACATCGAATACGCCGGCGGGCAGATAGACCTCCGATGTTTCACCCTGGCGGATATAGAAGCGGACGAAATCTGAGGGCTTCTTCGAGTCGGCAACGGTCATGACAATGGCTCCGCTCGCCGCTGTGACGCGCGCGGTATGCCGGCCCTGGATCTGGAAGGTCCTCTCCAGTTCACCGGTCTTTGGCTCCTGGTCTGCCAGCGCCTCCCGGATCTCTGCCAGGAGCTCGTCACAGGCCTCCGCGGCGGAAGAGTCGGGGTTTTCATCCTGACAGGCCTTGGCAAGGAGCGCCGCCTCGTAGGTATCGCCGGCATCGAACTTGGCGCGGGCCTCGTCTGCGGCGGCCATGGCCTCGGCCTCCGGGTCCGGCGTGGGTTCCGGTGTGGGTTCAGGCGTGGGCTCGGGTGTGGGCTCAGGCGTCTGCGCGGCGGCGGGCGCTTCGGTGGGGGCGGGTTCAGAGCTCGCAGCGGGAGCGGAGGACCCGCCGCAGCCGGAAAGCAGGAGCAGAGAGAGAAGAAGGAACATACTCAGCACTTTGCGGAAACGGGAATTTCTGATCATACGTTTTCACCTCTTACTTGAAAATGTCAAAAACAGGAATTTACAAAGACGAAAAGCGCCTCTGTCTTTAACATAACAGAAAGAGACTGCGAATGCAACATAAACAAACCAGGCAAGTAAGTAAAACCGGGCAACAGGACAGCGGACAATGAGACTTGCGCGGGCGGGAGAGAACCGCTATAATAAAAGAAAAAACCTGGAGGGATGATCATGCCGACAATCGGTTTTATCGGAACGGGAAACATGGGCGGGGCGCTGGCCCGCGCCGCGGCGAAGAACGCGGACAACCGCGTGCTGCTCTTTAACCGCACCCAGTCCAAGGCGGAGGCGCTGGCCAAGGAGATCGGTGCCGAGGCCCTGGCCCTGGAGACGCTGGTGAAGGAAGCGGATTTCCTCTTCCTCGGCGTCAAGCCCCAGATGCTGCCGGGGCTGGCGGAGACCCTCGCGCCGCTGCTGAAAGCGCGGGAGGGCCGCTTCGTCCTGGTGACCATGGCGGCGGGCACCTCCATCAAGAAGCTGCTGGGTCTCCTGGGCGGGGAGTGGCCCGTCATCCGCATCATGCCCAACACGCCGGCCTCCATCGGCCAGGGGATGATCCTCTACAGCCCCGGCCCCGGCGTCACGGCGGGGGAGGAGGCGGCGTTCCTTGCGGCCATGGCCGCCGCGGGGCGCTTTCTGAAGCTGGAGGAGCGGCTCATTGACGCGGGCTCCTCCGTCTCCGGCTGCGGCCCGGCCTTCGCCGACCTCTTCATCGAGGCCCTGGCGGACGGAGGCGTGGCCTGCGGCCTGCCGAGAAAGCAGGCCCAGGAAATGGCGGCCCAGATGCTGCTGGGCTCGGCCGCCCTGTGCCTGGAGAGCGGCAAGCACCCCGGCGTTTTGAAGGACGCGGTCTGTTCCCCCGGCGGCACCACCATCCAGGGCGTGCGCGTACTGGAGGAGCGCGGCTTCCGCGCGGCGGTGATGGATGCGGTGATCGCGGCCTATGAGAAAAATTTCAACCTGAAATAACGGGAGGGCGCCATGTCCGTTCTGCTGCTGATCCTGATCCCCGCGCTGGTGCTGGCGCTGCTGTACGCCGCCGGACGCTGGTTTTTCCGTTTCACCTTCAGCCGCGTCGACAAGCCCTATGACTGGGAGAGCGGTCTGGGGGAGGGCGACCCCATCGTGCTGATCCGCGACCGGGCGTTCTTTGACAGCCCGGAGAAAAAGCTGGTGGAGATCACCTCCCGGGACGGCTTGAAGCTCCGCGGCTGGTTCTACGACCGGGGCGGGGACACGACGCTGCTCTTCTGCCACGGCTATCAGGGCGGGCCCGAGGAACTGACGGGCATCGCGTCGCCCTTCTGCGCAAAAGGCATGAACGCCCTGCTCATCTATCAGCGCGGGCATAAAAAGAGCGAGGGCGCGTATTTTACCATGGGGGTGCGGGAGCGCTTCGACCTGCTCGGGTGGATCGACTGGATCAACCGGGAAAAGCCCGGCGGGAAGATCGTACTCTACGGCTGGTCCATGGGGGCCAACACCGTCATGGGCGCCCTGGGGGAAACGCTGCCGGAGAACGTCTTCGGCGCAGGCAGCTGCCACAGGGTGTATCTTGTGTGAGAAAATCAGGAAAGAGTGACGAGATATATATGAGAAGAACGAAACAGCATAATATATATAGGGTCGCTGTAGCGCTTCTGCCGGTCGTTGCGGCAGCCTGTGGGGCACTGCTCCTTCTGGCTGCCGCATTTATTCCCTCCTCCATGATTGAGGAGAATGTTCTCCACTCTGCCGAGGAGCTGAATCAACCGGCCACGCCGCTGCTCGGGAACGACCGCATGGCTTACATCGTGGACTACAACACCGACGCGCTTATAATAATGGAGTCCTACACACTCAATTCCGATGACCTGCAAAGCGTGTTTTCAAACCCGATGCGCTACGACGGAGAGGACACTCAGCGCGGCTCGCTCATGGAGCTGTGCGAAGGGGAAAGCGCGAATGTGAACTACGTGCGCTACTGGATGGGCTTTAGGATATTTATAAAGCCGCTGCTTGTCCTGTTCTCATACGAGGGGATATGCTGGTTGATATCACTGGCCTTCTTCGCCCTCGCGTTCGCCGCAGCGGCGCTGACTGCCGGGCGGATTGGCACACGCGCCGCGCTCTGTTTCGGCGGCGCGGTCTGCCTTATAAACCCAGCGATAGCGGCGCACTCACCGCAGCATGCATGCTGCTTCCTGCTGAGCTTTATCTTCTGCCTGTATATCCTCGGCAGAAACGGCCGCGGCCGCTATTGTGCCGCCGCGTTCTGCGTTTTCGGCGCGCTCACGCAGTATTTCGATTTCTACACCGCACCGCTTGTGACGCTCGGCTTCCCGATGCTTTTGCTGCTGGAAACGGGGCGGCAGCCGGAGCGCAGTCTGCGGCAGACCCTGCGCTGCTGCGGGGCATGGCTGTACGGCTATGCCGCAATGTGGCTGTGCAAGCTGGCGCTGACCGGAATGTTCACCGATATAAACGGCCTTGAGGACGGATTCTCTTCGCTCAGCGGGCGGCTCGGCGTGAAGGTCGTCGAGGGCTTTGAGGAGTATTACAGCGCCGCGAGGGCGCTGAAAAGCGTATGGGGTACGGCTTTCCCCGGCAGTCTGACGATACCGACGGCGCTGCTTTTTACGGCGGCGGTCGTTATATCCGGGCTTGTATATCTGCTGCGCGGCAGCAGGGCGGAGCGCGGGCTTGCGGCGTCCGAGCTGATCGTCATGCTGCTGCCCCTGGTCTGGTATGCCGTGGCAGCACAGCCGAGCTGCATACATGCGTGGTTCCAGTATAGGAGCCTTGCGGTGCTGTTTTTCGGAGCGTTTCTGTTCATCAGCCGGGCGGCGGTGATCTTGAAGCGGGAAAAAGCAAAATAAAGAAACGGCAAAAATTTGCACCCTGACGATTATGTCAGGGTGCAATAACTTTTTTATCTTAGTCTATAAAACTCAGGCAGCGGCGCGCTCTTTCTTTGCGCCGAAGTACTGCCATGCAAAGACTGCCGCGAAGAGCACGATGCCGATAACGTCGGTGATCGCGGTCGGATCCATCATCAGCAGACCGCCTATGCAGATAAGCACTCTGCACGGCCATTCGAGCTTCTTGAACAGGAAGCCGTTCATTGCCGCGGCGACGCCGAAGATGCCGACGAGAGAGGTTATAACGATCTGAATTATGCCGAACGCCGTAACGTCAATGAGCAGCATTGCCGGGTTCAGGCAGAAGATGTACGGCACGATGAATGCGCCGATGGCAAGCTTCGTTGCGTTGATGCCGGTCTTCATCGGGTTCGACTTTGCTATCGCGGAGCCGGCGTAAGCTGCCAGCGCAACGGGCGGGGTGATGTCCGCGACGATGCCGAAGTAGAACACGAAGAAGTGCGCGCAGATCTTGGGCACGCCCATGGTGATGAGGATGGGGGCGCAGGTGGAGGCCATGATGCAGTAGTTAGCGGTGGTCGGCACGCCCATGCCAAGGATGATGCAGCAGATCATCGTGAGGAACATCGCAATGAACTGGGGGTTCACGAAGGAGACCTGATTGCTGATGGACACGACGGCGCTGATGAGCTTGGAGGCAAGGCCGGTGGCGGTGATGCAGCCGGCGATGATGCCCGCCATGCAGCAGGCGACGGCGACGGTGATGGTGCCCTTGCCGCCGGCTTCGAGAGCCTCGAATATCTTGGCGGGGGTGATGCGGTTATCCTTGTCGAAAAGGCTCACGACGATGGCGACGAGGATCGCGACGGTCGCGGAAAACTGCATCGTGCGGGTGTTGGTGGTGACGAGCCATACGAGCACGACCAGCGGGAGGAGCAGATATATCTTCCTGATGAGCTTGCTCATAACAGGCAGCTCTTCCTTGGGGATGCCGCTCAGGCGGAGCTTCTTCGCCTCAAGGTGAACGGCGATGAATATACCGGTGAAGTACAGCACGGCCGGGAGGATGGCGCGCAGCGCGACCTCGCCGTAGGTGACGTTCATGTACTCGGCCATAAGGAACGCGGCAGCGCCCATGATAGGCGGCATTATCTGGCCGCCGGTGGAGGCCGCGGCCTCGACAGCGCCTGCAAACTCGGGCTTATAGCCGGTCTTCTTCATCATCGGGATGGTGACGGAGCCGGTGGTGACGGTATTGCCGACAGAGGAGCCGGAGACCATGCCGCACAGCGCGGAGGAGATGACCGCGACCTTGGCCGGGCCGCCGGAGAAGCGGCCGACGAGGGAGTTTGCAAGGTCTATAAAGAAAGCCGCGATACCGGTGCGCTCAAGGAACGCGCCGAAGATGATGAACACAACGATGTACTTTGCGCAGACCTGGATAGGCGTACCCATGACGCCGCTGGTGGTATAGAACAGGGTATAGAGCACGCGCTTGAGCGGGGTGCCGATTGCAAAGGTGTAGATTATCAGCGCGGCGGAGACGCAGAGGATCGGCACACCGACGCAGCGGCGGCACAGCTCCATCAGGCAGAGGATGCCGAGCAGCAGAACGCTGGTGACGTTCATGCCCGCCAGGGCGGCGACCAGAACGAACAGGTAGGGCAGGACCTTCAGCACGTTGAAGGCGCCGGCCTCGACGGCGCCGCTTCCGCCGCCGCCGACCAGCATGTACAGCAGGATGGCCGCGATGGCGGCGGGGAGGGCGATCCAGAAGTTCATCTTGAACTTGTCGCGCATCTCGGAGCCGCAGCCCTTGGCAGCGGAGATGGTGGTGTCGGAGATCATGGAGAGGTTATCGCCGAAGTAGGAGCCGCCAATGACCGCCGCCGCGGTGATGGCGGTGGAGAGGCCGGCGCCCTGGGCCACGCTCAGAGCCACAGGACCCATGGCGGCGATGGTGCCCATGGAGGTGCCGATGGCGGTGGAAATCAGGCAGCACATCAAAAACACGCCGGGGATCAGGAGCTTGACGGGGATGAAGTGCAGGGCCAGGTTGACCACGGACTCCTTGCCGCCCATGGTGGCGGCGGCGCCCTGGAAGCCACTGGCCAGCAGGTAAATCAGAATGACCTGCATGACGCCGGAGTTGCCCATGTGCTCGCAGAAGAGGTCGGTCTTCTTCTGGATGGAGTCGCCGGGCTGGAGGACCATTGCCACGGCAAAGCCGCACAGCAGGGCCACGTGGCGGGGGAATGCGCCAAAGGTGCTCTCCGCACCCATGATGCTGAGAATGACGCCGGTGCCGATGTAGAGCACGAGGAAAACCAGCAGGGGCAGGAACGCAAGTCCGCCGAGGTTTTTCTTTTCGTTTGCCATAATCTTTCTCCTTCTTTTCAATCCATTCTTTTTTCCGCGGTTTGAAAGCAGCTGTTTTTCAAACCTTCTGCTCCCCATTATAGGGAAGTCCGTCAGGCTCCGCAAGAAAAAAGAAAACGAAAAACGGGATAAACGGATTGCCTCAACCCGTTTTATCCCGTTTTTGTCCCGATGTAAAACCCATTCAGGGCTCCTCGCCGCCGTAGACGATCTGGCGGTAGTGGAGATAGCCGGCTTCCGTGAGACGGGTGCCGCCCCGCCCGGCGCGGCTGACGGCCAGCCCCTGGGCTTCCAGCTTTTTCACGGCTTCGCGCACCTCGTGCTCGGAGACCAGGGTGCCGTGATGCGAGCAGCGTTCGGCGATGCTGCGGCGGCCGAGACCTCCGCTATCGCGGTAGCCCTCGCCCAGCTCCCGTAGCACCTGGTATTCCGAATGGCTCATGCCGCTGCGCTTCTCCAGTTCCTCCCGGCGGCTGGCCTGGGCCCGGGACTGGCGGATGGCGGGCGGCAGGTCCTCAAAGTCCACCATGTGCAGGCCCGTGTATTTGAGATACTCCACGCAGTTTTTGACCTCGCGCACGTTGCCCTCCCAGCGGTGCTGCAGCAGCGCCAGGCGCGCCCCGGTGGTCAGTTCAAAGTCCGCGTCCAGCAGGCGGCGGAAGTGCTCGAACAGCAGCGGCAGATCCGCCCGCCGCTCCCGCAGGGGCGGCACCGAGAGCGGAATGACCGCAAGCCTGTAGTACAGATCCCGCAGGAACAGTCCCTCCTGCACCAGCTGGGCCGGGTCCTGCTCCGCCGAGGAGATGACGCGCACATCCACGGGGATGGGTTCGTCCGAGCCGAGGCGGGTGATCTCCTTCTCCTTCAGCATGCGCAGGAGACTTGCCTGCAGCCGGGGGGACATGTGCTCCACGCCGTCGAGAAACAGCGTGCCCCGGTGGGCACATTCCACCAGACCGATGCGCCCGCCAGCGCCGTCCGCGCCCGTTCCGGCCGTGCCGAAGAGCTCCGTCTCCAGAAGCTCATCCCGCAGCGCGGCGCAGCTGACTGCGACAAAGGGGCCGCCCGCCCGGGAGGAGGCGTTGTGGATGGCCTGGGCGAAGATGCCCTTGCCGGCGCCGCTCTCCCCCTGGATAAGGATGGGCGCGTCGTTGTACGCCATGCGCCGGGCCAGATCCTTGGCGCGGAGGATGGCGGGGCTGACGCCCACAATGTCCTGGAAGCGGTAGCCGGCGCTGTGGTTTCGCCGCGTCTTCTGCTGGCGCAGGGTGGTCTGCAGCTGCTCGGCGGCCCGGAAGGTCTGCAGGGTGAGAAAGCTGCCCAGGGATTCCCCCTCCAGCATCAGCGGGGATAGGACCGCCGCAAACTCGGTGCCGCGGATGTTCAGCAGCCTGGGACTGCCGAGCCCCGTGGCCTCCCAGTCGGCAAAAGGCAGGCAGGGGAGCGCCTCGGCGGCGGGCCGGTTGAGCACCTCGGAGCGTTCCACGTTCAGCAGCCGCCGGGCGGTTTTGTTGATCAACGTCACAAGACCGTTTTCGTTGACGCAGACAATGCCCTCCTCCAGGGCGTTCAGGATGATCTCCAGCCGGTTTTCGGCCGTGAGGTTGTTGGAGGAGATGGTCTGCAGGGAGTAGTCCACCTCGGCCAGTCTGCTGCGGTAGCGCTTGAAACGGCGGGATTCCAGAAAGAAGGCGTCGCCCAGCTTCAGCGCCACCTCACAGATGGTGCTGGCACCCGGCAGTCTCGAGCCGATGTCCACCACCCGCTGTACGCACTTCGGCACCAGATCCGGTTCGCCCACCGTAATGGCAAGGTCGATGCCCCGGGGGACCTCCGAACCGGGGTAGCAGGGGTAAAACTCAATGTTGGAGATGCCGAGGTGATACAGCTGACCGATGCACTCCATGGTCATGTGCTTGTTCTGGTTGACAAGCAGGGCGCGCGTGCCCTCCGGGTATGTCTGCAGCAGGTCGATCGCGGCCCGGGGGAAGTTTACGTCCATGCGCACCGTGGGCTGCTTTTCGGCCAGCACCTCGCGGATGGAGCTGTCCTGCTTGATGTCGTAGGCGGTGACAGAGCTGACGTACAGATCAGCCTTCGGCATCCGGCGGACGCTGCCGTCTTCGGCGGCACCGGTGACGATCCCGACGCTGTCGCCCAGCAGTTCCCGGAAGATCCCGGCGTAGAAGTCTGCCATGGCCGGCCGGTGGGACAGGATTCCGATGGTCTTTTTCATGGTTTACACCCTTTCAGGCATCGCGCCTCTCCGGCAGCTCTCCGTCCTTCGGCAGCCTGCGGTAGACCGTGAACATCATGGTGGTAAAGCAGGCCACGCCCCCGATGAGATCGGAGATGGGCTCGGAGAGGAACACGCCGTCCGCGCCGAAGAAGAGCGGCAGCAGGAACACCAGCGGCACCACCACAAACACCTTGCGCAGCAGGGAGAAGAAGATGGCCTGACGCGAGCGGCCCAGGGCGACAAACACACACTGACCCGTGGACTGCAGCGCCATCAGCGCATAGCCCATAAAGAAGATACGCGCGGCCCGCACCGTGATGGCCATCAGTTCCTCCTCCTCGGTGAAGACGGAGATGATGGACCGGGGGAAGAGCATGAGGATGCCCCAGGCGCAGACGGCGTAGAGCACCACGCCCACGGCGGTGAAGCGGATGCCGCTGCGCACCCGGCTGTAGACCCGGGCGCCGTAGTTGTAGCCCAGCACGGGCTGGGCGCCCTGGGTCAGACCGTGGACGATCATCAGCACCACCTCGCGGATGGAGTTGATGACCGTCATGGCCCCCACGTACAGATCCCCGCCGTAGCGCCGGAGCTGTACGTTGCAGGAGATGGTCACCAGACTGTTGGTGACGTTCATAATGAAGTTGGCAAAGCCCAGCATCACGATCTGCCGCACGGTGGCGGCGCGTGGCCGGAGATTGCCCCTGCGCAGCCGCAGCAGCGCCTTCCTGCTCAGCAAAAACGCCATCACCAGCGCCGCCGCCGCGGCCTGGGAGAGAATGGTCGCCAGGGCCGCGCCCCGGACGCCCATGTGCATCAGATAGATGAAGATCGGGTCGAGCACAATGTTCAGCACCGCCCCGGCCAGCACCGTGCCCATACCGACACGGGAGAAGCCCTGGGCGTTGATGAAGAAATTCATCCCGAGGCTGAGCATGACAAAGAGCGTGCCGGCGGTGTAGACCCGGCCGTAGGCCTCGGCGTAGGGGTAGGTGGTGTCGCTGGCGCCGAAGAGGTACAGCAGCGGACGCAGACAGGCCTCGCTCACGGCGGTCAGCACCAGGCCGGAGATCAGCAGCAGCGTCAGCGCGCAGCCCATGATCTCCTCCGCCTCTCTGTCGTCGCCCTTTCCGCGGGCAATGGAGCAGAGCGCCCCGCCGCCGGCGCCGAAGAGCACCGAGAAGGCCGAGATGAGCGAGAGAATGGGGGCGCAGATCCCGATGCCGGTCAGGGCCAGACTGCCCTCGAGGGGGATGTGGCCGATGTACATCCGGTCCACCACACTGTAGAGAACGTTGATGAGCTGAGCCAGCATCATGGGGATGGCCATGTGCAAAATCGCGCCCCCGATGCTGCCCTGGGTAAAATCGTTTCCGTTTTCGCGGTACGCTGTCTTCATTCGTCTTAGAAACCTTCCATGCCATAGATACTCAAAGTATAGCCCAAAGCCTGCCCTTCTGACAAGCCGCTTTTTGCGCTGCCGTAAGAGCGCGGTCAGGTTTTTGCCGGGAGATCGCCGCCGTGCTGCAGCCAGCGGCCGCGCTTATAATAGACGGCGAGGACCAGGGCGGTGACGGCCCAGGTGACAGGGTAACTGATGCTGACGGTCCGGATGGTGTTCCATCGGGGCACCACCAGCAAAACCCAGAGCACCCGCAGCAGGCACACGCCCAAAAGACTGATGACCATGGGCGTCAGGGAGTCCCCGGCGCCGCGAAGGGCGTTGGAGAAGATCTCGATAAAGATCCACACAAAGTAGTAGGGAGCAAAATACCACAGCATCTCCACCGCGTAGTCCAGCACCTCGGCGTCGTCGGCAAACAGCCGCATGGCCCAGCGGCCAAAGCCCAGGATAAAGGCGGAGATACTGAAGGAGACCAGCAGACCGAAAAGCAGCCATTTGCGCACCCCTTCGCGCAGACGGTCCAGCTTGCCCGCGCCGTAGCACTGGCCCACAAAGGTACACAGGGCCGCGCCGATGGCGTTGGTGGTGACCCAGAAGATGCCGTCAAACTTGCCGGTGGCGGTCCAGGCGGCCACCACGGCGGTGCCGAAGCGGTTGACGGCGGCCTGAATGATGATGTTGGAGAGATTGTACATGGAGCCCTGCACCGCCGAGGGGACGCCCAGCATGAGAATCCGGCGCAGGGAACCCGGATAGATCCGGAGCTGGCGCCACCGCAGCCGCCAGGGTCCCTTTGCACGGCTCAGATGCAGCAGGACAAGCAGGGCGCTGACCGTGAGGGACAAAACCGTTGCCCAGGCGACCCCCGCCACGCCCCAGGCAAAGACCGCCACAAACAGCAGGTCCAGCCCGATGTTCAGCATGCAGCAGACGCCCAGAAAGAGCAGCGGCCAGCGGGAATCGCCCACGGAGCGGAGGATGCCGGAGCCGATGTTGAACAGCAGCAGGCCGGTGCTGCCCAGATAGAACAGGCGCAGATACTCGGCGGAGGAGGCCAGGATGTCCTCCGGTGTTTTGACCAGCCGCAGGGACCATTCGGCGGAGAACCAGCCCAGCGCCGTCAGCGCAAGACCGCAGAGAATACAAAAGCAGACAATGGTGTGCACGGCGCGGCTGAGCTGCTCGTCCTCCCTGGCGCCGCGGTACTGGGAGATGATGACCGTGGCTCCGGCGCCGAGACCGGAGAAAAAGCCGATGACCAGGTTGGTGAGCACGGCGGGGCTGCCGCCCACGGCGGCCAGCGCCTCCGGCCCCACACAGCGGCCCACCACAATGGCGTCCACCGTGTTGTACAGCTGCTGAAACAGCATGCCGAAGAGAATGGGAAAGAAGAAGCGGAGGAGCTTGCCCATGATGCTCCCCTGCGTCAGATCGGTTCTGTCGTCCATGAGAAAGAGAATCCCTGCCTTTCAAAAGCCAAGGCATTATAGCCCCGCGGCAGGGAAAAAGCAAGGGGGCCGCGCCCTTTTCCGGGACAAAAAACTCAGCCCGCTTTCCGGGAAAGCGGGCTGATATTATGAAAACAATATTATGTTAATTATTCGGCCGCGGCGCTGTCGGTCAGGAGCTTTTTGAGCTCGGCGGCCTCGCTCTCCACGTCCTTTTTCATCTGGCGCAGATCGTCGCTGTGCTCCAGCTCGGCGCGCAGCTTCTCCCGGCGGATCTCCTTCTCCACGTCGTGGGCGTCCAGCCTGTCCCCGGCGGCCTTCTTGATCTCCTTGGCCTCGGTCCGGACCTGCTTTTTCAGCTCGTCCATGGCCTTTCTGCTCTGTCTGGTGCTTTCACGCAGCTCGCTGCGGATGGTCTTTTCCATTTTCTTATAGTCTTTCATTTTCTGTCCCTCCCGTTCTTTGATCCTTCTGTAGAAGGTGTTGGGCTTGAGCTCCAGCTCGCCCATGGCCTGGCGCGCGGTGATCTCCCCGCTCTGCCAGCGCTCCACCACGCGGTCAAAGAGGCTTTCGTCCACGGCGATGGGGCGGCGGCCCTTGTACTTGCCGTCTTCTCTGGCGCGCTCGATGCCCTCGCGGCGGTGCGCTTTCTGCTCCTCCCGGTCCAGGGCGGCCAGCTCCCGGCAGACCCGGATGAAAAACTCGCCCTTGGCCCCGGTGGTATCCACGCCCTCCCGGCTGCTCTTGAAATCCGCCTGCATCTCGGCCAGACGTGTTACCAGCCGGGCAAGCTCCCTGGAGGATCCCGCCACGCAGGTAAAGCTGTCGGTCAGGATGCAGTCTCCCGGCTGCAGCGCTTTGAGCGCCGCCGGAAGCGCGTCTCTATCAGGAATGTATACAGTGGCCATGCGTGTGCCTCCTTTTCGGTTGTGAGCAGAGCATAGCACAGATTCAAAAGTGTGTCAATAGGATAATTTCGATATATGACACATTTCAAAAACTGTTCACAATTTCAATGAAACGATATGGAAGTGAAAAAACCAGTGGAAATCCGGCGAGACATCATATATAATAAAATTTATTGAAAATACCCGCCGGGAAGGAAAGGGGGGAGGGCCTCTTGCGCAAACGAATATGTCTCTGGCTGTTGACGCTGAGCCTGCTGCTGGGCGGATGCGCCGCGCCCTCCGCCGGGGACGTCCTGCGGCAGAGCGCGGCGACGCCCGCCATCGGCTCCCTCTTCGGGAAAAAAGAGGAGAGCCCCGCAGCCGAGCCTGCGGCCGAGACCGTGCCCTATGTGGCCCCGCAGATGCTGGAGGCCGCCTTTCATCCCGACCTGGCCGAGGCGGGAGAGCGGGTGCTGCTGGATCTCTCCGCGGTCAGCGACGGGGTCGTGGCTGTCGCCGCCACCTCGGACAAGCGGCTGAAATTCCAGGTGGTCAAGGGGGAGGAGACCTACAACTACAACCTGGCCTCCGACGGGACACCCTCGATCTTCCCGCTGCAGTGCGGGGATGGGGAGTACCGCTTCCGGGTGATGGAAAACGTGGTGGACAAAAAGTACGCCGAGCTCTTTTCCCGCACCGTGGACGTGAAGCTGAGCGATCCCTATGCCCCCTTCCTGCGGCCAAGTGATTATGTAAACTACAGCGCCGACTCCGCCTGTGTCAAAAAGGCGGCGGAGCTGGCCAAAACCGCCGGGACGCCCCTGGGGCTGGTGGCGGCGATCTACAGCTTCGTGTGCCAGACCGTGCGCTATGACGAGGAGCTGGCGCGCACGGTGCAGTCGGGCTATCTGCCGGTGCCGGATCGGACCATGCAGAGCGGCAAGGGCATCTGCTTTGACTACGCGGCGCTGGCTGCCTCCATGCTGAGAAGCCAGGGCATCCCCACCCGGATGGTCTTCGGCTATGTGGCGCCGGACCAGCTCTACCACGCCTGGAACATGTTCTACACGGAGGAGACGGGCTGGGTGACGGTATCCTTTGAGGTCTCGGCCAACTCCTGGGTGCGGCTGGATCTGACCTTTGCCGCCAACGGCGCGGACAGTCAGTTCATCGGCGACGGCAGCAACTACGCGGACGTGTATTATTATTGACGGATCGGATGAATCTTGAGGAATAGGTGAGCATGATGAGCAAACGCAAACTGGATTACCTGGGCGTCAGCGCCTTTTGCGAGAGCATGGCCATGATGGTGCAGGCCGGCATTCAGACGGACGAGGCCATCGCCCTGCTGCAGAGCGGAAAGGAGCTCAGCGGCGGGGTCCTGGAGCAGGGGCTCCAGGTGATGAAGGAGCAGGTGGAGCAGGGCTCGGGCCTGGCCAGGGCCATGGAGGCGACCGGCATCTTCCCGGACTACGCCCTGCAGATGATCGCCGCGGGCGAGAGCTCCGGCCGGCTGGAGGACATCCTCTTCCGCCTGGCCCGCTACTACGCCGACCAGAAGACCATCTCCGAGAAACTGAAAAACGCGGTGACCTACCCGGCGGCCATGCTGGGGCTGATCATCGCGGTGCTGCTGGTGATGCTGGTGATGGTGCTGCCGGCATTTACGGGCGTGTACAACAAGCTGACGGGCAGCCTCTCGGCCTCCTCCTACAGCTATGTGCGCTGGGCCTATGTGTTCTGCTGGGCCGCGCTGGCGGTGATGATCGCCATCACCCTGGCCCTGGCCGCGGGCCTGATCCTCTGGAACCGGGGCAAACGGAAACAGGTGGAAGCCCTGCTGGAGAAGATTCCTCTCTGCCGGCAGATCCTGGAGACCATGGCCAAGTTCCGCTTTACCTCGGCCCTGGCCACCTTCCTGGCCTCCGGCGAGATGCAGGACGAGGCGGTTTTGAACTCCATCCCCATGACGGACTATGCGCCCCTGGAGGAGAAGCTGAAAAGCTGCGCCAGACGTATGGAGGAGGGCCACAGCATTGCCCAGGCTGCCTATGACGAGGAACTGTTCGAGCCGGTGTACGGCCGGATGCTGCTGGCCGGCGAGCGCAGCGGCAGTCTGGAGCATGTGCTGGGCAGACTCACGGAACTCTTGGAGGGCAGCTGCGGTGCGCTGGTGGACCGGCTGGTGGGCATCGTGGACCCGCTGCTTTCGGGCGTGCTGATGCTGACGGTGGGGCTGTCGCTGCTCAGCGCCATGCTGCCGCTGATCGGCATGATGAACGCCGTGGCGTAAGCGGAGGGCAGCGAGCATGTATTCGGACAAAGCCAAGCCCCGGCGGCGCCTGCTGTGGCTGCCGCTGGCGATCCTGCTTGCGGCGCTGCTGTGCTTTCTCGTCTTCGGCCGCTCGGGCCGGGACCTGGGGGAGGAGAGCGCCGCCGCCATCCGGGACGCGGTGCAGCGCAGCGCACTGCAGTGCTACGCCGTGGAGGGGGTCTATCCCCCGAGCCTCGAATATCTGCAGGACAACTACGGCCTGCAGATCAACACCGAGGATTTTTACGTGACCTATGACGCCTTCGCCTCCAACCTGCCGCCCGCGATCCGGGTGACAAGCAGGCGATGAGAGAGAAGCGGAGAGGAGGAAAAGCCTGTGAAGCATGAGGGGAGAAACCCGCTCGGCTTGTATACCATCGGCATCGCGGCCCTGTTTCTGGCGGGCTTTTTCCTGCTGGTGGTCTTCGGCGCCCAGAGCTACCGCAACACGGTGGCGGACCAGGAGCAGAACGACGGCACCAGGGCGCAGCTTGCCTATCTCGCGGCCGCGGTCAAGGGCTGTGACGCCGCCGGCGCCGTCCACCTGGTGGAAAAGGACGACGGCCAGATGCTGGTGCTGGAGGACGGGGAGAGCGGCTACGCCCTGCGGATCTACCGTCTCGGAGACCGGCTGCTGGAGGACTACGGCCCGGCGGACTCCGCGCTCAATCCGGAGGAGGCCCAGACCATCGGTGAGACCTCCGTCTTCGCCGTGGATACCCCGGCGGCGGGCCTGCTGCGCGTCACCACGGACGCGGGCCAGGTGCTGCTGCACCTGAGAAGCGGAGGCGCGGCATGAAGAAGAACGGACATATCACCGCCTTTTATCTGGAGACCCTGCTGCTGATCGTGGTGTTTATCGGCATCATTCTGATCTTGACCCAGGTCTTCGGACTGGGCCGGGTGCAGAGTGTGGAGGCCAAGCGGCTGACCAACAGCGTGACCCTAGCCGCCAACGCCGCCGAGGCCTTCTCCGCCGCGGAAGAGCCGGCGGAGCTGCTTGCGTTTTTGAACGAAAACGGCAACGCCGCCGCCCTGCCGGACACCTTGGGTGTCACCGCCCGCTATGACGCGGACATGCGCCCGGACCCCGCCGGCGAGCTGCGGGTGGACGTGTGCTGTACGGTGGAGGAGAACAGCCTCGTTCAGGGGCATATCCAGGTCTTCCGGCAGGGGGCGGAGGCCCCCGTCTATGAGCTGGAGACCGCGGCGCTCTGGAAGGAGGTGAGCCCGTGAAGCAGGTACCCATCAAGCTGGGGCCCCTGGCCCTGCTGCTGACGGTGATCAGCATCTGCCTGACGGTGCTGGCCATTTTGAGCTTCACCACCGCCCGGGCGGATCTGCGCCTGGCGGAGCGTTACGCCGCAACAGTCACCGAGCGCTACCAGCTGGAGACGGCGGGGCAGGAACTGCTGGCGGAGCTGAGAGACTCCGACCCCGGGATGCTGGACATGGAGCGGGACGCAGACGGCGTCTGGTGGACGGATCTGGAGAAAAACGGAGCGCATCTGCACATCGGCGTGAAAAAGGGAGCCGACGGCTGGGAGCCGGTCGCCTGGCGCATGGACAAAGACTGGGAGGAGGACACCGACCTGAACGTCTGGGACGGCGGCTTCCGGTTTGGAGACTGATATGGAATTACTGGACATCTTACAGAAAGCAACGGAACTGGACGCGGCGGATATCTTCCTGGTGGCCGGCCTTCCCGTGACCTTCAAATGCGGCGGCAGACAGCTGCGCATGCCCGACGGCTTCCTGAAGCCAGACCGCATCGGCGAGCTGGTAAACGCGGTCTATGAACTGAGCCGCCGGGACCGCGGCAATCTGGACAAGGGCGTCGACGACGACTTCTCCTTCGCCGTGCCGCAGCTGGGCCGCTTCCGGGTCAACGTCTTCCGGCAGCGCGGATCGCTGGCCGCGGTGATCCGGGTGATCCATTTCGGCCTGCCCGATCCGAACAAGCTCGGCATCCCGGAGAGCGTGCTGAGCCTGGCGGACAACAAGAAGGGTCTGGTGCTCATCACCGGCTCTGCCGGCACCGGCAAGTCCACGACGCTTGCCTGCATGATCGACCGCATCAACCGCAGCCGGGACTGCCACATCATCACCATGGAGGACCCCATCGAGTACATCCACCGGCATGACAAGGCCATCGTCACCCAGCGGGAGATTTCCATCGACACCCCGGGGTATCTGGAGTCCCTGCGCTCGGCTTTGCGGGAGAGCCCGGACGTGATCCTCCTGGGCGAGATGCGCGACTACGATACCATCTCCGCCGCCATCACCGCGGCCGAGACCGGCGTGCTGCTGCTGAGCACCCTGCACACCAGCTCCGCCGCCAACACCATCAACCGCATCCTGGACGTCTTCCCCGCAAACCAGCAGAAGCAGGTCAAGATCCAGCTGGCACAGATCCTCAAGGGCGTGGTCTGCCAGCAGCTGGTGCCCAACAAGGAGGGGGGACAGACCCCGGTCTTCGAGATCATGAAGACCACGGTGGCCATCCAGAACATGATCCGTGAGGACAAGCTGCACCAGCTGGAGTCGGCCATGCAGGCCGGCGCCGCCGACGGCATGTGCACCATGGACGGCAGCCTTCTCAAGCTGGTGCGGGAGGGAACGATCACCAAAGACACGGCGCTGATTTCCTGCGTCAATTACGAGAACATGCAAAAGCGCCTGGCGCTGTAACGAAGGAACAAACGAAAAGGAGGGAGAAGCATGGCGGAAGACCGGGAAAATGTGCTGTATGTGCGCATGCTGGGCGGCTTTTCCGTGCGCTGGAACGGAAAGCTGATCGCCGGCGGCTCCAAGGCCAGTGATTCCCAGTTCACGTCCCTGCTGCAGATCCTGATTCACAACCGGGAAAAGGGCGTCACCCGCGATCGGCTGGAGGAGCTCCTCTTTGCCGACCGGGACATGTCGAACGTACATCACGCGCTGCAGAGCGTGATCTACAACGCCAAGAAAAAGCTTGAGAAGGCGGGACTGCCCCCGGTCAATTACATCGAGCAGACCAAGGGCGTGTTCAGCTGGACAAAGGAGCTGGAGCTGGAGGAGGACGCAGAGCGCTTTGAGGCCCTCTACCGCGAGGCCGCGGGGACCAGGGACCCGGACGAGCAGATGGCGCTGTATCTGGACGCCTGCCATCTCTACGGCGGGGAGTTTCTGCCCATGCAGCTGAGCGTGATCTGGGCGGCCCAGGAATCCAGACGCCTGCGGGGCATCTTCTGCGACTGTGTGGAGCGGGCGGCGACGCTTTTGCGTATGAACCAGGATTACTTCCAGCTGGAGGATTTGGGGCTGTACGCGGCCAAGGTGGACCCTCTGGCCGACTGGGAGCCGCTGACCATGGAGGCCCTGGCGTCCATGGGACGCTATGAGGAGGCCCGCAAGCTCTACGAAGAGACCGTGGCCTACTACTTCAACGAGCAGGGGCTGCGCCCCTCCCGCAAGCTGATGGAGCAGTTTGAGCGCCTGGGCGTGGAGATGACCCACCAGCATGCGGCCCTGGACCAGATCCAGGCGGAGCTGTCCGGCAAGGGCGACACCTTCCCCGGCGGCTATCTCTGCAATTACCCGGTCTTCACCGGCATTTACCGCATGGTGGAGCGTATGCTTGAGCGCGGCGGACAGTCCGTGTACCTGATGCTCTGCACCGTGGTGGACGGCAAGGGCAACCCCATGAAGGAGGGCCCGAAGCTGGATGAGCTGGTCAAGCGCATGGGGGACGCGGTGCGCCGCTCCATCCGCCGGGGCGATGCCATGACCCAGTACGGCAAGGGGCAGTACCTGTGTTTGCTTGTCAACACCACCCGGGAAAACTGCACCGTCATCCAGAAACGCATCAACTATCATTTCATCATCGGGCGGCAGCGCTCGGGCATTGAGTACTATGTCAACAGCGTCTTCATGACGCCGGAGGCGGAAAAGACCGCCGCGCTGTTTCGAGCGGGGGAGAGGCCATGAACCGGACACAGTGGTATATCGGCGCGCCAAACGGCGTGGTGCTCTGCATCCGGGAGTCCCGTCCCGACGCCCTGCGGGGTGAACTGTGGCACAGCTACAGCGCTTCCCCCACCCCCTTTGAAAACGTCCAGAAGATGGTGCTGGAGATGGAACAGCTGTACGACCGGCTGAACTTTCCCCACCCCGGCACCAACGAGAGAAGCTTTACCGAGCCGCACAAAAACGGCCAACACATCACGGAAAGGGACAAGGTTATGAAAGACGAAGAACTCCTCAGCAAGCACGGCGACCTGGGCACCTTTATTGTCAGAGTCCAGCACCGGCAGAACAGCAGCTGGCAGGGCCGCATCACCTGGATGGAGAGGGATAAAACCATCAACTTCCGTTCCGTGTGGGAAATGGTCAAGCTGATCGAGAGCGCGGTGGAGAGCACGGATACCTCGACCGACGAGGAAGAGAGCCCCACCTGGTAAAAGAGAAGAAAACGCCGAACCGGCGCAGCGAAAGCTGCGCCGGTTCGGCGTTCAGAGAAGCTCGGGCGGAATGTGGAGATCCCGGAAATAGGTTTGCCGGTCCTTGTCTCCGATCTCCCGCAGCACCCGGCAGGGGTTGCCCACGGCCACCACGTTGGCCGGCAGATCCCTGGTCACCACGCTGCCCGCGCCCACCACGGTGTTGTCTCCGATGGTGACGCCCGGCATCACCAGCACCCCGGCGCCCAGCCAGCAGTTGCGGCCGATCACAATGGGGGCGTTGTACTGCAGCCCCCGCTCCCGCAGTTCGGGCAGAACCGGGTGCCCCGCCGTGGCCAGCACCACGTTGGGCCCGATCATGGTGCAGTCCCCGATGTCGATGTGCGTGTCGTCCACCAGGGTCAGCCCGAAATTGGCAAAGACGTGGTGCCCCACGCGGACAAAGTGCCCGCCCCAGTTGGCGTGCAGGGGCGGCTCGATGAAGCTCTCGTCCCCAAAGGCGGCGAACATCTCCTTTAACAGCGCGGCCCGCTTCTCCCCCTCGGAGGGGCGGGTCCGGTTGTAGTCGAACATTTTCTCCTGGCATTGGATCTGGAGCTCGGTGATCTCCCCGGCCAGGGGGTAGTAGAGCTCTCCGCTGTGCAGAACGTCAAACATGGCGTTTCCCTCCCTCGCGTGCTGTCCTCATTATATCGGAGAGGCCCGCGCCTGTAAAGCGCAATCCGGCTTGTATTATTCTGTCGCTTCCTGTATAATATTTCTATTATCCAGAACGATGCAATGGGAGAAATCGATGGAGCAATTCAGCTTTGACGCCGCCGTCCGGGATATCGCGGTGTTTGCCGAGGGGCGGCTGCCCGCCCGCTCGGACCATGTGGCCTATGCCTCCGCGGCGGAGTTGGCCGCGGGGGAGAGCAGTCTGCGCCTGTGTCTGGACGGCAGATGGCGCTTTCACTATGCGGAGAACCCGGCTGCCGCGCCGGAGGGCTTCTGGCTGCCGGACTTCGACGTCTCCGGCTGGGACGAGATCTCTGTCCCCGGCCACATCCAGCTCCAGGGTTATGACCGACCCCAGTATGTGAACATCCAGTACCCCTGGGATGCGGTGGAGGAGCTGCGGCCAGGCGAGGTGCCGACCGTCTTCAACCCCACCGCGGACTATGTGCTGGACTTTGTCCTGCCCGCAGGCTGGGAGAAGGACCGGTGTGTCCTGCGCCTGGAGGGCGTGGAGAGCGGCTTTGCCTGCTGGCTCAATGGGAAATACCTGGGCTACAGCGAGGACAGCTTTACGCCCAAGGAGTTCGACCTGACGCCCCGGCTGCGCGCCGGATCAAACCGCCTGGCGGTGCGGGTCTACAAGTGGACCCCCGGCAGCTGGTTCGAGGACCAGGACTTTTTCCGCTTCTCCGGGATCTTCCGCAGCGTGTTCCTGCTGCGCAAGCCCCCGGTCTCCCTGTTCAGCCTGAACCTGGTGCCGGAACTGAGCGAGGACTTTTCCCGGGGCGAGCTCTATGTGGTGGGCCTGCTGGAAGGGGAGGGCGCCCTGCGCCTGACCCTCAGGGAGGAAGATCGGATCCTCGCCTCCTGCACGGAGCCGGGCGACGAGTACGGCGAGGTCTATGCGGAGCTGGACCTGGAAAACCCCGGGCTCTGGAGCGCCGAGGACCCGAAGCTCTATTCGCTGCTGATCGAAACCCTGGACCGGGACGGCGCCGTTACGGAGCTCACCGAGCAGATGGTGGGCTTTCGGCGGATCGAGATTCAGGACGGACTCATTCTCTTAAACGGCAAGCGCCTGGTGCTCAAGGGCGTGAATCGCCACGATTTCAGCTCCGCCTCCGGCCGGGTGCCGAATGCGGAGGAGCTGGAACGGGACATCCGCACCATGAAGCAAAACAACATCAACGCCATCCGCACCAGCCACTATCCCAACCAGTCCGCCCTCTACGCCCTCTGCGACAAGTACGGCCTCTACGTCATGGACGAAAACAACTTGGAGACCCACGGCAGCTGGGAGAGCGTGCTGCGGGGCGTTTCAGACCCGAGCTTTGCCATCCCCAAAGAGCACCGGGAGTTTGAACCCCTGCTCTTTGACCGCCTCCAGAGCATGGTGGCCAGGGACCGGAACCACCCCTGCGTCCTCTTCTGGTCGGTGGGGAACGAGTCCTTCGGCGGCAGCGTGGTGGCGCGCATGGCCGACGTGCTGCGCAGTCTGGACCCCACGCGTCCCGTGCACTACGAGGGCGTGTTCAACGACCGGAGTGTGGACGGCGTCAGCGATATGGAGAGCCAGATGTACCCCTCCGCCGCCGCCATCGAGGCCTTCCTCCGGGAGCACCCGGACAGACCCTTCCTCTGCTGTGAGTACAGCCACGCCATGGGCAACTCGTGCGGCGGTTTACATAAGTACACAGAGCTGAGCGACCGGGAGCCACGGTATCAGGGCGGCTTCCTCTGGGATTGGGCAGACCAGGCCCTGTGGACGGCCGGGCCCGACGGCGAGCGCTTTCTGGGCTACGGCGGGGATTTTGGCGATCGGCCCACGGACTACAACTTCAGCGGAAACGGGATCGTCTACGCCGCCGACCACAGCCCCTCGCCCAAGATGCAGGAGGTCAGGGCCTGCTATCAGAATCTGGAGGTCCGCTTTGACGAGACGGGCTTTGCGGTTATCAACAAATTCCTCTTCACCCCGGCGGAACGCTTTGCCGCCTCGGCCGTCTTGCTGGCGGACGGGGGAGAGGTCCTGCGCCTGCCGCTGGAGCTGGCCGTGCCGCCGCTTACGGAGAGACGCTTCGACTACCCGCCGGAGCTTGCGGGACAGATGGCGGCCCTGGAGCGGGCGGCCATCGCGGAGAATCGCCCCCTGCCGGAATTTGCGCTGACCGTCTCCTTCACGCTGAAGGAGGACACCGCCTGGGCCGGGGCCGGACACGAGATCGCCTTCGGCCAGAAGGTCTGGGAGCGGGCAGCACTGCCCCAACCCTGCGCCGAGCCCTTCCATACGGTGCGGGGCAAGTGGAACTTTGCCGTCCGCGGCGCACGCTTTACCGCGGTCTTTTCCGCCACCCGGCCCGGTATGAACTCCTATGTATACGACGGGCGGGAATACCTCCAGAGCATCCCGGCCCCCAACTTCTGGCGTGCCCCCACGGACAACGACGTGGGAAACGGCATGCCTCAGCGCTGCGGCCAGTGGAAGCTGGCGAGCCTCTATCCCACGCCCTTCGGCGGGCCGGAGCCTTTCCGCTATCCGGAGGTGGAGGAGGACGGACACAGCGTCCGCGTGAGCTACACCTATTATCTGCCCACCAATCCCCCCTGCGCCTGCAGGGTGCGCTATGAGGTCTTCGGCGACGGAACGGTGGAGACGACGCTCTCGTATCGGGCTGTCCCGGGACTTCCGGATATGCCGGAGTTCGGGATGCTCTTTCGCCTGCCCGCGGCCCTGGATCGGATGCGCTGGTACGGACTCGGCCCGGAGGAGAATTACGCCGACCGCCTCAAGGGCGCCCGGCTCGGCGTCTGGGAGCAGACGGTGGACGGGAACATGGCCCGCTATCTCAAACCCCAGGAGAGCGGGAACCGCTGCGGTGTGCGGTGGATGGAGCTGACGGACGGCGAGGGCCGCGGCCTGCGCTTTTCAGGGGAGAAGCTCAGCGTCAGCATGAGCCGCTGCACACCCCACGAGCTGGAGTGCGCCGCCCATGTCCACGAGCTGCCAAAGCCCCGGCAGACAGTGGCGCGCGTGGCGCTGCAGCAGCTGGGCGTGGGCGGGGACGACAGCTGGGGCACCCCGGTACACCCGGAATATCACCTACCGCAGGGCGCGGATTTGAAACTGACTTTCCGCTTCCGGGGAGTTTCAGAAAAGGATGAGTGACATGGAAAAGAAAAATCTGGATGTGCTGTTTGTCCAGCACGAGGAATATGTCAAGCCCGGCGAGTATCTGAATTGGGTAGAGAGAAACGGCTGCCGCCTGCGCACCATCCGCTGCTGGGAGCAGGAGGAATTTCCCCAGCCGGAGAAGCTGCCCGACCTGCTGGTTGTCCTGGGCGGCCCTCAGAACCCCGGCACCACAAGGGAAGAGTGCCCCTACTACGACGCAGAGGCGGAAATGCGGCTGATCTGCCGCTGCCGTGACGCGGGGCGCATGGTGGTGGGCGCGTGTCTCGGCGCCCAGCTGATGAGCGAGGCCTTTGGCGGCAAATTTTCCCACAGCCCCAACCGGGAGGTGGGACCCACGCTCCTGACACTCACCGAGGCGGGCCGGCGCGATCCCTTCCTGAGGGCCTTCCCGGACCGCTTCATGGCCGGAGAGTCCCATGACGACATGATGGGCATGACCCGGGACGCCGCGGTGCTGGCTTTCAGTGAGGGCTGCCCCCTGCAGATCGTGCGCTTCGGCCGGTACCTCTACGGCTTCCAGGTCCATCTGGAGTTTGACCAGGAGATCGTGGAGGAGATCATGGAAAACATTCCGGACAGCGTGGCCGAGCCGGAGAAGCACCCCTATGTCCGCTCGCCGGAGGAGATCAGGGACTTTGATTACAGCGAGAGCGCCGCGCTGCTCTCGTCCTTCCTGGACGCCATGACCACGGACTATCTGGGGGGAGCGGAGGCATGACGATCGCGCAGCTGCTGGAAAAGATGCTGGCCTTCTCTGAGGGAAACATCCACGATATCGACCACTTTCTCCGGGTCTGGAGCTACGCCAGAGCCATCGGGGAGCTGGAGGGGCTGGACAGCGAGACCCAGTTCATTCTGGAGTGCGCCGCCATCTCCCATGACATCGCCTGCCCCCTCTGCCGCGCCAAGTACGGCAACACCAACGGCAAATACCAGGAGCTGGAGGGCGAGGCGCTGGCGCGGGACTTTCTGAAGGACAGCGGCCTGAGCCGGGAGCAGATCGACCGCATCGTCTTTCTCATCGCCCACCACCACACCTTCACCGGCGTGGAGGGCCTGGACTGGCAGGTCCTGCTGGAGGCGGACTACCTGGCCAATGCCACGGAAAACAACTGGTCGAAGCAGAGCGCGGAGCAATTTCTCGAAAAGCTCTGCAAAACCGCGGCCGGCGCGCGGCTGATCCGCACCGTGCTGTGCATCGGGGACCACCAATGAGGGAAGACCGAATGGAACGGGAGCTGCGCTTTGAGGGCATTACCAATGCCCGGGACCTGGGCGGGCTGCAAAATGCGTCGGGACAGCGGATCCGCTCCGGCCTGCTGCTCCGCGCGGCCCATCTGCACAGCGCTTCCGACCGGGATCTGGCGCAGCTGGCGGAGCGCTTTCACCTCGGCTGTGTGGTGGATCTGCGCACGGCCATGGAGCGTCGGGAGAAGCCGGATCGGCTTCCCGCCGGCACCGCGCAGCTCTGCCGCCCCATCTTTGACGAGGCCACGGCGGGCATCACCCGGGAGGATGGCAAACCGGCGGAGCTGATCATGCCGGACATGCGCGTGGTCTATCGCCTTATGGTCACAAAACCGAGCTGCCTGGAGAGCCTGCGCGTAATCCTGCGGACCATTCTGGAGCAGGCGGCCCGGGGAAACACGGTGCTCTGGCACTGCACGGCGGGCAAGGACCGCTGCGGTGTGGTGACGGCGCTGCTGCTGTCGGAACTGGACGTCCCCAGAGAGGACATTTTTGAGGATTACCTGCTGACCAACCGGGTCGCCGTCCCGGAGGCGGAAGCCGTCTGTGCCAGACTTCTGGCCAAGGGGCACCCGGCCGAGGCGGTCCAGCAGGTGTACGAGGCCTTTATCGCCAGGGAGGAATACCTGGCCGGTGTTTTTGACGCGCTGGATAAGGGCTTCGGCGGCGTGCCGGGCTTTCTGCGAGAGGGTCTGCAGCTGCCGGAGACACTGCTGAAAAGCTTCCGCGAAGCTGTTCTGGAAAAAGATGGCACCCCTTCCGCGCGATAACGGTTGCACAGGGCTGTCGAATCTGTTATAATTTTTGAAGAAAATGCAGACGGGGGGAGAACGCCGTGGCATATCAAAACGAGTATCAAAACCTGGAGGGGACGCCCGCAGGAGCGCCGGAAGGCCGCCGCACGTCCGCGGCGGACTATCTGATCAGCGCGAAGACGCTTTCAAAGCAGATCGTGGACCGCGGCCGCAAGCAGGCGGATGACATCATTGCCGAGGCTGAGGCGCGCGCAGAGGAGATCGTGAACCAGGCAAGGCAAAAGGCGGAGGAAATTCTCGCCGAAGCCCGGCAGGAGGCGGAGATGCTCCGCGAGGAGAGCGTGATTCCCGCCGGTTCATCGGATCAGGAGCACGCGGTGCGCTGTGTGGAGGATTGCTTTGCCAAACTCCGGCAGCACCAGCAGGACGCCATTGATCTGCTCAACGAGCAGTGGCAGCAGTTCCTCTGCGGTCTCTATACCGAAGAGGAGCCGGGCGAGGATGCACAGGAGGAGAGCGTTCCGCCGGATCTCACCGCCCGCGTCAGCGCCATCGCCGACGCGGTGGAATCGCTGGAGAGGCACGACGAATAAAAGAAAAGGCGCAGGCGCCGCATCCAATGGATGCGGCGCCTGCGGCGCTTAAAGGATCATGTTTCTATTCCACGACGGTGACCTCGGTCCCCGCGTCGGAGAACACCTGGCCGATGATCTCCGCGTAGCCCCGGCAGGGGGCGTCCTCCGCCGGCAGCCGGAGGACGAAGCATTTTCCCAGGTGGGGCAGCCCCGTCAGAATGTCGTACAGAGCGTCCAGATTCCTGCCGTACCAGTTCTGCCAGAGCATCCGGGCGGCCAGAACGTCATAGAGCTCACCGCGTTCCCGGCAGCGGGAAAAGTCCAGTGTCACCTGGGGACAGAGCGCATTGAGCAGGCCGAGACAGCAGACCTCGATGTCCTCCCAGGCGGTGTCGAAATCCCGGGTGTACCAGGGATCGTCGATGATGCGCTCCGGTGCGCCGATGTACTCGGTCATCAGGTGCAGCTTCCCCTCGGGGTCTCCGCCGAAACAGCGCTGCATGCTGCGCAGGTTGGCCTGGTCAAAGCCCAGCAGCAGATCGTAGTCGTCGTAGTCCTGCGCGCGGATGCGGCGGGCGGTCTTGCCCGCGCAGTCGATCCCGTGTTCGCTGAGCTTCCGCCGGGCCGGGGGATAGACTCCGTTGCCCAGCTCCTCGGAACTGGTGGCGGCGGAGGCGATTTCAAATTCATCCGACAGATCGGCCCGCTTTACCATATCCTTCAAACAAAACTCTGCCATCGGACTGCGGCAGATATTGCCGTGGCAAACAAAAAGTATCTTAGTCAAATGCGATCAGCCTCCTGAAAAGCCGTATTCTGCCCCGTTTTGCCGCGATTTGCCGGGCAGAAAAAGTTGTTAATAAACTGTGACTCTGTCACGGAAAAAGCAAAATACGTCAAAATGCGGCAAGTCAATGCCGTCAATGGTAGTCAAATGGTAGTAAAACTGAGGGGTTCTTACTACCGTCGAGGAAAGGAGATAATGCGAGTTATCGTTGCTGTTCGTATCATCATTTCCATTACCCTAATTTATCTCCGTTCTTGACAGCTTTATCAGGTGTGATCAGAACAACCCCGCCTTCACTGTATGTGCCAAGCACCAGCACCTCAGACATGAAGTCCGCGATCTGCCTTGGCGGGAAATTTACGACCGCCAGTACCTGCTTGCCGATCAGATCCTCCGGCCGATAGTGATCCGTTATCTGTGCGGAAGACTTCTTTACACCGATCTCTTCGCCAAAGTCCACCTGCAGCTGATAGGCAGGCTTACTTACCGCGACATTGTCAGCATATCTACGGCTTCATCTTCCGTGGAAACAAAGAACACATCCTTGCCTTTGTTACTCTCATAGATGAAGTCCTTCAACGGTTTGCTGGTGTAATGTGAGTAGTC
>Ga0310695_10000247_pt1 | contig 144620 bp, 115 predicted proteins | sample RumenRJG_04DNA_FD_203882 | JGI IMG/M metagenome (GOLD analysis project Ga0310695, IMG submission 203882) | Bovine rumen microbial communities from Lethbridge, Alberta, Canada - RJG_04 (v2) (version 2) | ecosystem: Host-associated > Mammals > Digestive system > Stomach > Rumen | place: Canada...
CAAACCATGGGATTCAAAGGATTCATTTGAGCCATTATGTTATTACAACACTCCCCTCATAAAAACTAATGGAGTAATCGAAAGCGTTGAGATTGACAAAAACTCAGCCGGTCTTTTTTCCATCATCATAAAGTTTTTTGATGAAAAACAATGGGAATATGTTACTGAACAAAACATCGGCAAACGCTTAGCTTTAGAAATAAATGATCAGGTATTATGCGCTCCTGCAGTAAATCAGACAATTACAGGTGGACGAGCCTCAGTGACGGTAACAAAGGAATTGCTTAAATCCATATTTTCTTCTCTTCTCCAGGTTCAAGAAAAATGATTAAGTGTTAACGAATAACCGCTATCTTTGCGGATGGCAGAAAACAGATTGAATTATGGCAAAACTAAGATTACATATTATACTAGCAATAGCTTGTTTGGGCTTGTTGCTACCTGGTTGTAAGAAGACGACAGCTGATATCGACATTGACAATTATGAGTTCGTGTCGTTTAAGTCGGCCTATGGCTACAATCTTCCGCCGTCTGCCAATCCCAAAGAAATTCTTAGTAAAGTCTCTCAATCCGAAAGAATTAATGGGCAAATGAAAGGAGCTGCAGTGAACTTGTTTACCTTTGTCAATAGAAACAATAATGACACGTTAGATGTCTGTATCTATAAAGATGGAGATGAGAGCACTCACTTTTCCTTAAAAGAAGACTGGTGCCGCAAAAATATTTCGGGTTATCCCACCGACAATAACTTCCAGCATGCATTCTTTGAGTCAAAAGAACCATTATTGCCTAATTGATAATAATTTACTCAAATGAAAAAGATAGAATATTTCTGGAACAGACTATATTATGGAATCTTTTGTTGGCACAAAGACACTCAAATTATTATACATAAGATTACTACTTTTTTGTTTGGACTTTTCATAACCAATGATAATAGAAAGAGAGTATACAGAGAGCATCAAAACAGTGTGATAAGATCGTTGACAGACAAGAGATTTAGCACCACATTGATGATTTCAGACATAGAAATGATAGCATTGACAGCTTTATTCTTTTGGGGTACAGCTAATTGTTTAACAAGAATCTTCCCATGTTTATTTTTAGGATCTTTAAATGAGTTGATTTTTACAATCATTTCAGCAATTCCATGTTTGTGCTTAAATTATTATCTTCTATGGCGTAAAGATAAATATCTCAAATACTTTGAATCTTTTGAACAAGACTCAAAAAAGAATAAAGAATGGATGCTCATTAGTGTCATATGTTGCATATCTATTTTAGCTTTTTTCATCATGAGTTTTTACATCATAGAGTCCTAAAAATGATATATATTTAGTTTTTACCCAGTATTGGTTGATTCTAAATAAAAAACCGCTATCTTTGCGGATGGCAGAAAACAGATTGAATTATGGTAAGAAAATATTATATATGTTTTTTATTATTGATAAGTTGCTTTTTAGCTGGATGTACTAACAAGAATGATATTTATCAAATAATCAGTGACAAATGGGAAAAGCAAAATGAAAATGCTATTGTTTTTGATTTTTCAGAGTCTATGGGCTTTGAATGGGACACCATGCACGTTTATTCAGGGAAATGCTCGTTAGAGGACATAAATAAAGATTTAGGATTTAACTTTAATGATTGGATTGATACAGGCGAATATATCATTTTTACTAAGGGCGATAAAGTAGTATATTCACAAGCTTGGTATTCGGTAGATTATGATTCAAAGACAGGGGTAGTTTTCGACACATTGGATGACAAATTGAAGTTCAATCGCAATGATGCAAAATTTAAAGTCACAAAACAGGGAGAAACCTTTATCTTACAACATCTCTCATTTCAAAAAACAAAATGAAGCGTTATAAAAAAATATTATTATTTCTCGTTCTCGCAATAGCTGTTATTGTAGGAACAATTTGCTATTATAAGTATGTAAAAAACTACAATTATTCAGGTCAAGTGGATTATGAATTAGTTAAGGTTATAAAGAACCCTTCTGATTCATTAAATCGAGAACGAATTATGCGCGATTCAATAAGAATTACATTCTTTATTGATAATTCTGAACACTTAGATTTCTTTGTTGAAAATATGTCTTTGCAGCAGCAAAAGTCAGAAATAAAACATTCTTTGAATATAGAACAATATGATTATTTTATTTCTGTTGGGAAACGCATTATAAAATGCGAATATTCAAAATATTTTACTGACCACTATGATTGTATTTGTGAATGTGAAGACAATAGAATTCCTTTGGACATAAAGTTCTCAAAGCATGTGACAGATTCCATTTACATATACAAGTTGTTAGCGACGAAAAATAAATTTCGTGAACCTGGACCGTAATTGATTCAAAAATAAACCGCTATCTTTGCCGATGGCATAAAACAGATTGAATTATGGCAAAACTAAGATTACATATAATTCTTGCAATAGCTTGTTGTGGCTTGTTGCTTTCTTGTGGTGGTAGAGGGCAAAAAGAGTTATCAAGTTCAAAAGGCTCAAATTCAACGTCAAAACAAGTATCAGTCCCAAAACCAACGCTCAATGATTCTGCTATCATAGAACCATATGAAAATAGCAATGATTCGATTGTAGTTAAAGTAAGACTCGCTGAATTGATTGACACAAATTATATAGAGTTAATTAAGACCCGTATTGTGCCCATTCTTGTGAGAAACAAATACTCTACTGAGTATGGTATAGTAGTAATGTGTTTTTCTCCAAAACATACAAATCATGTATCTTTTTATACCGATTTTGACACAACTCCGTATGTTGGCATCATTAGTGATATTAAGAGTCGAGTCTTCTGCTGCTTTAATTTGGATGGTTACAATTTCATTGTGCGCGATGATATAAAATTATCAACAGAGCAGAAACAGTCGTTGTTCCAACCAAAATCTCAAACAAGAAGTTTTGTCTTGGGTAAAGAACCTGTAATGGCAACAGATAGAGGACCTGAATGGGTGTATAGCATAAATGATGATTTGCAAATTCAGGAAGCAATATATGAAGTGGAATATTGGTAATTGAATTATGGCAAGAAAATATCAAATATGGGCTATATTGCTGCTGATGGTTTGCGCCATGGGCTTCACTGTGGCGGTGCAGTCGGCAAGTCTGGGTGCTTCATCGCCCAAGACGATTACAGGCGTGGTGGTATCGGCTTTTGATAAGGAACCACTTAAAGGCGTTTACGTTCGTCTTAAAGGTACCAATATAGGTGTAGCGACTGATATAGATGGGCATTTTAACATAGAGGCGCAACTGGGAGACACTTTATCTGTGAAAGTCTTAGACTGCGATGAAATAGAGGTGGCAGTTGATGCTCAGCAGTTAAGAATATCTTTATACAACTTCGTGTCTGGTTGCTGTTATAGCGAGAATCTGCCACAAGGGGTGTTTGGCACTGTTTGTAATGAAGACGAGAAGGCCCTGCAAGGTGCAACAGTCACGGCACTACCATCGGGCAATTGCGATATCACCAACTCCATAGGTTATTTCAATATCACTAAGATTGAGGACGGCGACAAATCGCTTAGAATTGAGCATCCAGCTTACAAAACTATTCAAGGACGCATTAATGGCAACTGCTACGAGATTTGGCTTGAGAGAAACATTGTGACAGGCGTGGTGCTTAGTGCCGAAGATGGAGAGCCAGTTATCGGAGCGCATATTTGTGCTAAAGGTACAAAAAACGGCACTGCCTCTGATTTTGATGGCAAGTTCAGCATTTGCGTTACCGATGGCACTATTCTCACTGTATCATGCCCTGGACTTAAGTCACAAGAAATTGTTGCCGACAGTCGCCAGCCAATGACAGTTGTTCTTGAAACAGATGAGAATGCTCCTGATTATTTAACAAGCTCTTTTAATGTTATTCGTATTATACGAATGGATTCCCTTGATTATGTGCTACCTGAGAGTGAGTTCCTGATTGCACAAAAATATAACAAAGATTTGCAAGGTGAGTTCTACCAGTTAAGACAAACCGATATTGGGAGAGCAAAATGGCTCCTTGACCGTGAAATAACTCGTAGAGCATATCCGCCTGGTACTGGACCTATGCCGCTTGAAAACTACGCTAAGCAATATTTTGGAGTCAAACGCAATGGCCACCGCTTGATTTATATCAATCTAGTTGCGAAAGCAAATCTGGAAGACCATAATTATATTAATTATATTGACAAAGAACTCGTCATAGTCTTTGACGGAGGCGACAAATATGGTCGTGCCTTGATTGATTTGGACACCGAAGGCATTGTATATATTCTCATCAATGGACCAAAGCCTGTTGTGAAAAACTAACTATTTCATAATTAACTCCCATGTCTTTTGAGGGGGAAGGCGGTTGGTTTACCTTTGTGGGGTAAATCAACCGCAATTTTGATATCTGCTTGTGAATAACTCACATTGATAATTTTTAGCCTATTTCCTTTGTATTGTGCCACTTTATATGTACCTTTGCACCGTTTTTAGGAAAAGAAAAAACTATTGCAAGAAAACTAATTCACATTTTTCACAAATCATAAATTCTTAAAGTACTTTTAGAAAAAAATTATGGCTAAAGAAAAGAAATTCATGACCTGTGATGGTAACCAGGCCGCAGCTCACATCAGTTACATGTTTACCGAGGTTGCTGCCATCTACCCCATCACTCCGTCATCTACTATGGCAGAGCACGTTGACGAATGGGCAGCTGCCGGTCGCAAGAACATCTTTGGCGAGACAGTTCTCGTGCAAGAAATGCAAAGTGAGGCAGGTGCCGCAGGTGCCGTGCACGGTTCGCTCCAGGCTGGTGCCCTGACCACCACCTACACCGCTTCGCAGGGCTTGCTGCTGATGATTCCTAACATGTATAAGATTGCCGGTGAGTTGCTTCCTGGCGTTTTCCATGTTTCGGCTCGCACACTCGCTTCTCACACCCTGTGTATCTTTGGTGACCATCAGGATGTGATGGCAACTCGCCAAACTGGTTTCGCCATGCTTTGCGAAGGGTCTGTTCAAGAGGTTATGGACCTTGCTGCTGTTGCTCACTTGAGCGCCATCAAGGGACGTGTGCCTTTCGTTAACTTCTTCGACGGTTTCCGCACCAGCCACGAGATTCAGAAGGTTGAGGCTCTTGACCAAGAGGACCTTAAGCCCCTGGTTGACATGGAGGCACTCAACGGCTTCCGCCAGCGTGCAATGAACCCCGACAAGCCCGTCACTCGCGGTACTGCCGAGAACCCCGACGTGTTCTTCCAGCATCGTGAGTCGTGCAACGACTACTACACTGCCGTTCCTGCCATCGTAGAGGACTACATGAACAAGATTAGCGACCTCACTGGACGCAAATATGGCCTTTTTGACTACTATGGTGCTAAGGATGCCGACCGCGTGATCATCGCTATGGGCTCGGTTACCGAGGCTATCCGTGAGACTATCGACCACCTCACCGAGCAAGGCGAGAAGGTGGGTCTCGTGGCTGTTCACCTCTACCGTCCATTCTCGGCCAAGCACTTCCTCGCTGCCGTGCCTAGCACCGCTAAGCGCATCGCTGTGCTCGACCGCACTAAGGAGCCTGGCGCTGTGGGCGAGCCTCTGTATCTCGACGTTAAGGACTGCTTCTATGGTGCCGAGAATGCCCCATTGATCGTTGGCGGTCGTTATGGTCTTGGCTCTAAAGACACTACTCCAGCACAAATTCTGGCTGTATATGAGAACCTCTCATTGCCAATGCCCAAGAACCAGTTCACTATTGGCATCGAGGATGATGTGACATTTGCATCGCTGCCTCAGAAAGAGGAAATCGCCCTTGGTGGCGAAGGTCTCTTCCAGGCCAAATTCTACGGCTTAGGTGCTGATGGTACTGTAGGTGCCAACAAGAACTCGGTTAAGATCATCGGTGACAACACCGACAAGCATTGCCAGGCTTATTTCTCTTACGACTCCAAGAAGTCGGGCGGCTTCACCTGCTCGCACCTGCGCTTTGGCGACCAGCCCATCCGCTCAACCTATCTGGTAACAACTCCTAACTTTGTTGCTTGCCACGTTCAGGCCTATCTGCACATGTATGATGTGACCCGTGGTCTCCAGAAGAACGGCACCTTCCTGCTCAACACCGTGTGGGAGGGAGATGAACTTGCCAAGAATCTGCCCAACAAGGTAAAGAAATATTTTGCCGACAACAATATCACCGTTTACTATATCAACGCCACCAAGATTGCACAGGAGATAGGCTTGGGCAACCGCACCAACACTATCCTCCAGAGTGCATTCTTCCGCATCACTGGCGTTATTCCTGTAGAGCTCGCCGTTGAGCAGATGAAGAAGTTCATCGTGAAGTCTTATGGCCGCAAGGGCGAAGATGTAGTGAACAAGAACTATCAGGCTGTTGACCGTGGCAGCGAGTATAAGCAACTCGCTGTTGACCCAGAGTGGAGCAACCTCACTGTTGACAACGACTTCGACGACAAGGCTCCCGCTTTCATCAACGAGGTGGTTCGTCCCATCAACGCTCAGAATGGTGACCTCCTGCCAGTTTCGGCATTCCGTGGTCGCGAGGATGGCACTTGGGACGCCGGCACTGCCGCTTATGAGAAACGTGGTGTGGCAACATTCGTTCCCGTTTGGAACGCTGCTAACTGTATCCAATGTAACAAGTGTGCTCTCGTTTGTCCTCACGCTGCTATCCGTCCATTCCTCATGAACGAGGAGGAGGCTGCCGCTTCACCATTTGCCGAGGCCGACAAGCTCCCAGCAATGGGCAAGACTCTCGCTGGCTTGAAGTTCGTTCAGGCTGTTGACGTGATGGACTGCTTGGGTTGCGGCAACTGCGCCGACGTTTGTCCTGGCAAGAAGGGTGAGAAGGCTCTCACTATGGTTGCGCTTGAGGAGCAAGTTGAGAACCAGAAGCTCTGGGACTACTGCGTTGCCAGCGTCAAGACCAAGCAAGAGCTCGTTGACATCAAGAGCAATGTTAAGAACTCACAGTTCGCCACTCCACTCTTTGAGTTCAGCGGTGCTTGCTCTGGTTGCGGTGAGACACCTTACGTGAAGCTCATCTCTCAACTATTTGGCGACCGCGAGATGGTTGCTAACGCCACTGGCTGTAGCTCGATTTACTCGGCTTCGGTTCCTTCCACTCCTTACACCACTAACGAGAAGGGTCATGGTCCTGCTTGGGCCAACTCACTCTTTGAGGACTTCTGCGAGTTTGGTCTCGGCATGACTATCGCCGACGAGAAGATGCGCGACCGCGTCACTGGTTTTGTGCAGGACGCCATCGCTTGCGAGAGCGTGAGTGCCGATGTCAAAGCTCTTTACCAAGAGTGGCTCGACAACAAGAACGATGGTGACCGCAGCCGCGAGCTCAGCGACAAGATTATGGCCGCTATCGAGAACAGCGACAACGAGTGCGACAAGAAGGTCAAGAGCCTGGGTCAATATCTCGTTAAGCGCTCGCAATGGATCATCGGTGGCGACGGCGCAAGCTACGACATTGGCTTCGGTGGTCTCGACCATGTAATTGCCAGTGGCAAGAACGTCAACATCCTCGTTATCGACACCGAGGTATATTCTAACACTGGTGGCCAGGCTTCGAAGGCTACTCCACTGGGTGCCATCGCTAAGTTTGCCGCTGCTGGCAAGCGCATCCGCAAGAAAGACTTGGGTCTCATTGCATCGACCTATGGCTACGTATATGTGGCTCAGGTGGCTATGGGCGCCAGCGACGCACAGTGTCTCAAGGCATTCCGCGAGGCCGAGGCCTACGACGGACCATCTATCATCATCGCCTACGCACCATGTATCAACCATGGCCTCAAGGTGGGCATGGGTAAGTCGCAAGCCGAGGAGGCCAAGGCCGTTGAATGTGGATACTGGCACCTGTGGCGCTACAACCCCGAGCTTGAGAAAGAGGGCAAGAACCCATTCACTCTCGACAGCAAGGAACCCAACTGGGATAACTTCGAGAACTTCCTCAAGGGCGAGGTGCGCTATGCATCGGTATTGAAGCAGTATCCCGAGGAGGCCGAGCAGCTCTTTGCCGCCGCCAAGGAGAACGCTCAATGGCGCTACAACAACTACCGCCGCCTGGCACGCCAGCAGTGGGGTGTTGAGCCCGAAGAGTAATATCGATTGATTATTGCACTCAATCACCATAAAAAGAGTTGCGGCATCACAGCGATGTCGCAACTCTTGTCGTTTCAGCTCCAATCAGGAATGAAGAAATATTGCTTTTAGAAGTAACTAAGGAGCTAGAGCAATAAAACAATTATCGGTTACTAGGGCGACCACGACCGGCACTCTAACCGCATCATCGCAACTTATGTGGAGCTGTTTCTCGAACATGTGGCGAGATTTTACAGCGAGCAGCTGTCCACCCAGTCAAGCAATGGTAATGACATCCTCGCCAGGTTTGAGAAGCTGATGCATCACTACTACGACGACAACCTGCACCTGACCCGCGGCCTCCCCTCCGTGAAATATTGCGCACAGGAGCTGTGCCTCTCGCCCAACTACTTCAGCGACCTGATGAGGCAAATCACTGGCGACAATGCCACCACCGCAATCAGGCGATTTGTCATGAAAAGGGCCAAGGATCTATTAATGAGCGGGAACAGCATCGCCCAAGCAGCTTTCAACCTGGGGTTTGAGTATCCGCAGCACTTCTCAAGAATGTTTAAAATGCACTTCCACATCACGCCATCACAATTTGCTAAAACACTCAATGACAAATAAAAACCAATCAGCCACAACAACTGAACCTAAACGATAACTGGCACGAGGGAGTTATACAGCAGTGCCCGACGCATTATGTCCCCTGAAACAGTGAGCTGGTGCTTGATGTTGCTCCGATCCATATAAAAAAACTGCCTGCGGCAGTCACTTTTTAAAAAAATAGCTGTATCTTTGCACAAACTAAATCGAAACTGTTATGCCCGATACCAACAAACAATATGACGAAGTGATGGCACAATGCCGCCAAATGTTCGTCTCCAAGATGGGGGACTACGGCCCAAACTGGCGCATTCTCAGGCCCCAAACTCTCACCGACCAAATTCTTATCAAGGCCAGGCGCATTCGCACTATCGAGATTAACGGAGAGTCGAGAGTGGGCGAAGACATCTGGCCCGAGTACGTGGGCATTATCAACTATGGCATCATGGAGCTTATCCAGCTCGAGAGAGGCTACGGCGAGGAGGTAGATATGACACAGGAGCAAGCGACACTGCTCTATGACCGCATCACTGCCCAAACCAAGAACTTGATGATAGCCAAGAACACCGACTATGGCGAGGCTTGGCGCATGATGCGCATGGAAAGCTACACCGACATGATACTCTCCAAGCTGCAACGCATCAAGCAGATAGAGAACCATGGTGGCAAGACTCTAGTGAGCGAGGGCATCGACGCTAACCTGCAAGACATCATCAACTATGCCGTGTTTGCACTCATCAAGCACAATGAGCAAACAAGCTGACTAGCTGACTAGCTGACAAGGAACAAGCTGACAATGCAGTGGTAGCCGTAGCTCTTCCTACTTCATACTTCCTACTTCCTACCTCATTCGTTCCACTAAACACTTAACACTTAAATAACCCTCATGCTTGAAGGATTTTCACGACTTAACGAACGCATATCTGACAATCCCATCAACAAGGTTGTAATCATCTTGCTTAGGCTGCTTGTGGGAGGAACTTTCATCTTCTCGGGATTTGTGAAGTGTGTTGACCCCATGGGCAGCGTGTATAAATTTCACGACTACATCGCCGCTTTGGAACTTAATGCACTTGCAGGCAGTGAGGTGGTGCTCGCTTTTGCTCTCCCAGTCCTGGAACTGGTGCTGGGAGTGATGATTCTCACTGGATGCCTGCGTTATGGCTCGCTATTGGCGGCAATGGCGTTCATGGGGGTGATGCTGCCCCTCACCTGGTTCCTTGCCAGGACCAATGCCGTTCCTGACTGTGGATGCTTTGGCGACGCGGTGAAGCTAACTAACTGGCAGACGTTCTGGAAAAACGTGGCCCTGGCCGCCGCCATCCTATATCTGCTCTTCCACAACAAGTCGGTGCCATCACTATATGGCCCAGCCATACAGTGGGTTGTGATGCTGCTCACATTTATCTTGGGCCTCTCTATTGCCTATATGAGCTACAGCACGCAGCCTCTGCTCGACTTCAGGCCCTTCAAAGTGGGTACGAAAATCGCCTCAGCGCTCTCACCTACAGGAGAAGACGACTTTGCGTTTGTCTATGAAAAAGACGGCGTGAAAAAGGAGTTTAGCGTTGACAGCATCCCCGACGAGGAAGACGGCTGGCAGTTTGTGGAACGCAAAAAGTTAACCCCCGACTTGACGCCTGCACAAAAGGCCGAGATGGCAACATTCAGCATCTATGACGAAGGCACCGACGTCACCGAAGAGGTAATCGACACCACCAGCAATCAGATGCTAGTGCTCATGCCCGACTTGCAGCGAGTGAACAAAGCCTGGGCGTTCTCTCTCAACGACCTGGCCAAGGCCTGTGGCGAGAAGGGCGCACAGTTGTGCGTAATCACACCTGCACTTTATCAAGAAGTGGAGCAATGGAGAGACCTCACCTCGCCAGAATATGCCATCTACAGTGGCGATGACAGCGAGATAAAGATGCTAGCCCGAGGCAACCCAGCAGCAGTCTATGTGGAGCACGGGATAATAATGTGGAAACGCACCCTCAGCTCCCTGAAGACCGACAGGCTATTAAAAGAGGGCATGCCCATGGCGCAGCTAAGCGACGACTTCTCACCACAGAAGACATTGTGGGCCCTGCTGTCGCCATACTTGATGCTGATGATTGCCCTGTTGCTCATCAATCGCATCTACCCGGTAATAAGCTTCATTATAAAAAAGGTGAGAAGGACACAGGCCGAAAAGTGAAGATTAAACAGTTTCTATCAATTCTTGACAATCAAGTGTAACGTATATAATAACTCCTAACTTTTAAAAAAATGAGAAAAAACATTGTTGCGGGCAACTGGAAAATGAACACCACAGTGCCCGAAGGTGTAGAACTTGCTAAAGCAGTTAACGAGGCTGTGGCAGCTGCCAGCGACCTCAAGTGTGACGTGGTGATTGGCGTGCCTTTCACGCACCTGACAGCAGTAGCACAGGTTATCGACATCAACAAGGTGGGACTGGCTGCCGAGAATTGCGCCGACCACAACAGCGGAGCCTATACTGGCGAAGTGTCGGCACCAATGGTGGCTTCTACAGGCGCCAACTATGTGATACTTGGTCACAGCGAGCGGCGTGGCTACTACAACGAGAGCAACGAAATGCTCAAGACTAAGGTTGACCTGGCTCTGGAGGCTGGACTGAAAGTGATATTCTGCTGCGGCGAGAGCCTCGAGGAAAGAGAGGCTGGCAAGGTGGAGGACGTGATCAAAGCCGAGATCAGCGAGTCGCTATTCCACCTCACTGCCGACCAATGGGCAAGCATCACTATCGCTTACGAGCCCATCTGGGCCATTGGCACTGGCAAAACCGCTACCAGCGACCAAGCCGAGGAGGTACACGCCTTCATTCGTGGACTTATTGCCGACAAATATGGCAAGCAACTTGCCGACGACACCACCATCCTCTATGGCGGCAGCTGCAAGCCTAGCAACGCCCCCGAGCTTTTCGCTAAACCCGACATCGACGGCGGCCTCATAGGTGGAGCTTCATTGAAAGCAGCCGACTTCATGGGCATCGTCACAGCGTTCTAACAAAAGAACAAGAGGACGAGAGGACAAGATGACAAGCGGACAAGGCACGCCTCGTCTCCACAAAACGGACAAGGCACGCCTTGTCCCTACTTAACATTTAACACTTAACTCTTTACACTTATAATGATCTACCCGAGCAACTTTGAGGCAAAAATTGGGTTCACAACAATTCGCAAAGAGATAAACTCCAGGTGCATAAGCACTATGGGGAAAGACTGCTGTGAGCAAATGCGATTCTCCTCCAATCTGCAAGAAGTGACTCTGTGGCTCAACCAGACCAATGAATTTCTCGCTATTCTGCAATCGAAGCGGGAATTCCCGCTCAACCACTTCTTTGACTTGCGCAGCCCGCTCAAAACTATCGCTGCACCGGGTAGCCACCTGAGCGCCGAGAACCTTTTCAACCTGCAACGCTCACTAACCACTGTGGGCGAGATAGGGCGATTCTTCGACCGCTCCGGCGATGATGGCTCTCACCCCTACCCCAACCTGGCACATTTGGCAAAGACAATGCAAGCGTTCCCATTCATTGTGATGGAAATCTCACGCATCCTCGACAAAAACGGAAACATCAAGGACAACGCCTCGCCATTGCTGCAAGAGCTGCGACGTGCCATAGCCAGTGCCACCGCAAGCATCAACGGCTTGCTGCGCAAGGTCATCAATGCTGGTCGCGAAGCCGGATACCTTGACAAAGACACCACTCCCAGCATGCGCGACGGACGTCTTGTAATACCTGTTTCGCCAATGCACAAGCGCAAGCTGCGAGGCATCGTGCACGACGAGAGTGCCAGTGGACGCACCGTCTTTATCGAACCCGAAGAAGTGGTAGAGGCCAACAACCGCATCCGTGAGGCCGAGGGCGAGGTAAAGCGAGAGATAGTGCGCATCCTCACCGAGGTGACCGACATGATTAGACCCCATGCCAACGAGTTGATCGACACTTATCGAGTGCTCGGAATATTTGACTTCATTAGGGCAAAAGCCGTGTTTGCACACGATGTTGATGCCCAACTGCCTCACGTTGAAAAAGAGCCGCACATCGAGCTCTATCATGCCGTGCACCCTGCCCTGCTGCTGTCGTTGCGTGAGCAAGGCAAGGAAGTAGTGCCGCTCAACATAGAGCTCAACCGCGAGCAGCGCATCTTGCTCATCTCGGGACCTAATGCTGGAGGCAAGTCGGTGTGTCTCAAGACCGTGGGAGTGGTGCAATACATGATGCAATGCGGAGTGCTGCCCACCGTGTATTACAACTCACACATGGGCATGTTCAGCAGCATCTTCATCGACATTGGCGACCAGCAGAGCATCGAGGACGACTTGAGCACCTATAGCAGCCATCTTCAAAACATGAAGACGTTTCTTGTGCGCGGCGACAAGCGCTCGCTGGTGCTTATCGACGAGTTTGGCAGCGGCACCGAGCCACAGATAGGTGGCGCCATCGCGCAAGCCATCCTCGACCAGCTCAACAAAAACCGCATCATGGGCGTGATAACCACCCACTATCAGAACCTCAAGCATTTTGCCGACGAGACACAGGGCATCGTCAATGGCGCCATGCTCTACGACCGCCAGCAGATGAAACCTCTTTTCCAGCTCTCTATAGGCTACCCTGGCAGCTCTTTTGCCATAGAGATTGCCCGCAAGACCGGAATACCTCGGGAGGTAATTGACAAGGCCAGCGAGATAGTGGGAAGCGATTATATCAACATGGATAAATACCTGCTCGACATAGTGCGCGACCGCAAGTACTGGGAGAACAAGCGCTACGACATCCACCAGAAGGAGAAGAAGCTCAACGCCATAGCCGAGCAGTATAACGAGCGACTCGAGAAACTCAACCAGGAGTACAAAGCCATCCTGAAAGAAGCAAGAGGCGAGGCTCTCGACATCATAGCCCGGAGCAACGCGCAAGTGGAGCTCACAATCAAGGGCATCAAGGAGGCCGAGGCCGAAAAGGAAAAGACGCGGCTCATGCGCAATCAGCTCGAGGACTTCAAGCGACGTCTTGCCCAGGAGGATGACGAGCAGCACACCATCAAGGAAATAAAGCCTTTGCGCGCCATTGGCACTTCTCCAACCAAGAACGACAAAGCTAAAAAGAAACACATCATCAAGAAAGATGACACCGAGCGCCCACTCATGCCCGGCGACAACGTGCTGCTCAAGGGCAGCGGTGCCTCCACTGTGGGCACTGTCATCAGCATTGACGAGAAATATGCCGTGGTCACGTTCGGCAGCCTCAAGACGCGTGTGGAGACATCACGACTTGAAAGAACACTGCGCAAGAGCCAAGTGCATGAGAAGCCATCGATCACAAAATCTACTGCCGACGACATCAGAGCACGCCAGCTCCAGTTTAAGCCCGACATCGACGTGCGAGGCATGCGGGCCGACGAGGCCATCCAAGCTGTCACCTATTTCCTCGACGACGCCATCCAGTTCTCCTACAAGACGCTGCGCATCCTGCACGGCACTGGCACTGGGGCTCTGCGCGAAGCCATCAGGCAATATCTCAACACCGTGCCGGGCGTGCGCAACTACCACGACGAGCATGTGCAGCTAGGCGGCGCCGGCATCACTGTCGTCAACCTGGAATAACCCATTTCCATAAAACATATTTAGGCAAAAATCATTAACTCGATATTACCCCCCAAACCTCTAATTAACACGATTTTTCACCAAATCCACGTACAGTTTTTTGAGGAAATTAGTGAGATTTAGTGGTTAGGTCTAAATATCAACAAAAGCGGTAGAGCGCTCCATCAAGTGAGGCTCTACCGCTTAATTTTGTGCTATGTGAGAAGTGAAATTCTCGAGGATTTTTTACTTCTCTACTGCTGCCTGAGCGGCGGCTAATTTTAAGGCTAATATGCTGATTATAAGATATTTATGTTTGGGCTGATCAACATTTGGGCTGCAATTTTCGTTCATTCTGCACGTTTTTCTTGCAGAATGTGTTTGTTTTTTAACATATATAGACGAACTGACATCTCATCTTGCCATTATTTGTTTCAATTAAAAGAAAAACGGACGGATTCTTGTGGTGTAAGTTTAGGTTTAAGTTTAGATGTTCTTATATATATAATAAGTTAAAGTAAACCCTAATCATAATGATTGAGTTTACTTTTTGAGTTTAGAGATGCATGTATTATACATGGGTAAACATAAACCTAAACTTGCTTGATATAAGTTTCCTGGATCTATATTTCTATTTTTTCTGAGGAAGTACCAATCACCATTGTTCCCTCCCCTCTCGCTCACCTTTTCCTTTGACTGATAAACCAGTCTTCGACGAAAAGAAAAAAATCAAACCGTCTGCCGTTTCTGCTTTCGCAAGTCGATGAAATTAAGTTGCGATGATGAAATGCTTCTTATTTCCCCCTATTCACGATCTCCTCGTGGAAGAAATAGTTCACCACCACCGGCGGCTCGCCATTACGGGAGCGCACGGAGTCGTCGTTGCGAACGTAAGGCAGTCCCTCAGCCTCGCAGAAGGCGCGCATCTGCATGTCGAGCTGCATCCAGTAGGAGCGGTCTTTCTTCGTGTAGATGTCATGGTAGAGCTGGTCCAGTTCGGGACGGTGCTCATGAATCCAGGCGAGAATCTTGCCCTTGTAGTCGCCACGCAGATTCAGGTTCTCCAACCAGACGAGGTTGCAGCAGTCCTTAGCCTTTCGGATGATGGCCTCTACATCGGTGATGCCGGGGAATATCGGAGAGATGAAACAAGTGGTCTCTACGCCAGCCTCGTAGAACTGGCGCATGGCATCCAGGCGGCGCTCGATGCTGACGGCCACGTCCATCTCACGGCGGAACGATTCGTCAAGCGTGTTGATGCTCCACGACACACGGGCATGGGGAAAGGCCTTGATGAGGTCAAGGTCACGCAACACAAGGTCAGACTTCGTGGCGATGCTCACGCTGATGCCACTGCCCTGAAGCTGTTCCAACAAGGCGCGGGTGCGCTTGTACTTGGCCTCGTGCGGCTGGTAGCAGTCAGTAACCGAGCCGAAGAATGCCTCCTTGCCCGCATACCGCCTGGCATTCTTAATCTCCGGCCAGTACTTCACATCGATAAACTCGCCCCAAGGTTCCGGATGGTTCGTAAACCGCTTCATGAACGAGGCGTAGCAGTACTTGCAGCCGTGCAGGCAGCCCACGTAAGGATTTACCGAGAAGTCGGCCACCGGCAGGTTGGACTTCGTCATCACTGACTTCACTTCAATTTCTTGTATCTTCACCATATTGTTTCTTACTTTTTGACGATGCAAAGGTACGACAATTTCCCCATACCATTGCAAGACAAACAGCGACTGAAATGTCACTTTTCGGGACTATTGATGATTCCCTGCAATATGACTTGTCTGGAACCCGATGTTAGCACGCCGGGCTTGCGCCATCTGCTGACTACGGGGGATGCGATACAGACGGCCATCCTTTCGGAACAACGCCCCCGTCTGCTTGAAATTAAATGGAACATTTGACTCGACGCACTGGCTGCGGATATCGAGCACCCAGTCATAGTCACACACACGGGCATCACGGCCCGACTCACCGCCTACAGTCACTTGTTCACTCCACGAACCAAGACCACCACGGAAGTCAATACGCTCCAACAGCGGTTCACAGATGATAGCCTTATGACGAATAGGCAGTTCACGAAAGATGGGCAGTCGCTCGTCTGTACGACGCTGATTCTCCATCGTGCAGCAGATGGTGACATTTTCATAGCCATCGCCCCAATCCTCTGGCAAACAACTGGCTATCCGCTCTGGCCGCTTGGTGACGATGTAGAAGTGCAGGTCACTCCTACGCTGAATCATCAGCCAAGCTTCTTCGCGCCAAGCATCACCCTCATCGATAAAGAAGTCTGATGTGAAACACGTCCACATCAGCGTGCCTGGTGACACCTTCCACTGTCCTTGACGGTCACGACGGACGGGCAGGTTGAACGAGGCTGTCTTATGCACCACGTTCGAGTCCTTCTCAAACTCTGCATCGCGCCGATAGACATAGCAGTGCTGACAACCTTCGCTCTTCTTATGGCATCCATGCCACAGATTCCACATCTGGCTCATCTCTGGCACACCTTGTCAATGCACCATGCGAAGCCTTTGGCGGTACGGCGGGCACCATCCACGAAATGATTGCCCGTATTCCATTCCAGCGTCGTGTGGTCGGAACCGAGCGTCTGCTTCAGGTGTTCATGTTCCCAACGGATGTTATTGCCCACCTGTGCTATGGCCTTGTCTCGACAGTGCTCCTCGCGGTCACCAAGGCTGAGATAGACATAGGGTGACTTGACGGGATGCTGGCTGGCATAGTCTTGCCATCCTGCAATCCACACCGAGGGTGACATGGCGGCAATGGCGGCAAAGCAATCGGACTCAAAGCCTGACCAAAGGGAAAAGAGACCGCCAAGGCTGTAGCCGCCTAAGACAATGGGAAGTTTACCGTATTCCTGGTGCAAATAGGGAATCAATTCTTCTGTGATATAACGGAGCGACTCTCCCGCATGTTCGCCCACGGCCTGACGCTTCGAAACGGCAGGGTCGTGCCACGGTGTGAGTTCCACCTCCCAGTCGCCGATGGCAAAGGCTGCCATCACGAACGATGTTCCCGAAGCCTCGCTAATCATGGCCACCTCGCTGTCAATGCTGCCACGCTCCTGTGCGCCCAGCGTCTGGATGAGCAATACTTTCGGCTCCTCGCCTTCGTTATACAGCAGGCACTCACGCCCGCCGATTTCTACAATTTGTTTCATATTCGTTGTAAAATTACGATTTTATTCTGAAAAGGACAAATGCATCATGTCCTTCATGTCGCTGAAACCAAGAACCGAGTAGAGCAGACGGCCAGCTTCGGAGGTTTCGAGGTAGATTTTCTTGATGCCACGCGAGAGTGCTGAGCCCACCAGCCACCGTTGCATCCGCCTCCAATACCAGCGTGATGCTGTAGAAGGTCTCGCTGAATACGAGCGTCCGCCTGATGTCGGGCATCATCTTCTCGTAGCTGATGACATCCACCAGCAGCTCATCGCCATACTTGTGCTTATAGAATTTATATACAGGTATTTTCTTCATTTTTGTATTTCAGCCAGAAACTATGATTTCAAGCTATTCATAAAGAAATGCTCTGATGTCCAACAGCGATATACGAGCAGTATTTACTGAGTAGATTGGCTAATGGCAAATCACCTTTCTGGTAGCGCTCTGCATCAAGTTTCAGAACTCTTTCGCAGACAGGCTTCTTTCCCTTGAACAATGCTTTGATGTATTGAATGCCATTCTCTTCAACAATGTTTACATCCGTGAAGAATTGCGTCATGTCCTCAGCATCATAGACGATGGAGTAACTTGGACGTTTGGCTCCGGGAATGTCTTCTATCAGGATATTCTTATCCACAAGATCCTGTATGTCACGTATGGCAGTGTCCTTCGAGCACTTTGCTAATGTTGCCCATGTCTTTGATGTTATCTTTGCTTCATAGCCGTCAAGAAAGAGATTGAGCATCTTGGTCTGACGCTCTGTCATCGGAACTGACGATGCTTTTTGCCAGAAGAAGCTCTTATTCAGGATTGTGGTGACGATGGTGTCTGCCTCGTCAAGTGCATCAACCAATTTCTGCATATACCACACCAACCACTCCGTTATATCGCCATCGCCATGCTGCATCCGCTCCAGAATCTCGTAGTAGTGATTCTTGTCCTTGTTAATCTGTGATGAAACATTGTAGAAACGGAAATCGCTCTTCTCACCACGAGCAAGAAGCATGTCTGAAAGGATGCGGGCCAACCGCCCATTACCGTCCTCGAAGGGATGTATGCTCACAAACCAGAAATGAGCAATGGCAGAACAAATGACGCTGCTCACAGGTTCCTCGCTATTAAACCAGGCAAGGAATTTTCCCATCTCCGCTTCTACACGGTTTGGCGAAGGAGCAATATAGTGAATCTTCTCGCGTCCAAACATCCCGCTGACAATATGCTCCTCGTTTGTACGGTACTGACCTATTTCTATCTGACTTCCATCACTATAGCCTGTAGGAAAGAAAGCGGCTTGCCAAGCACACAGTTTCTCTTTACTGAGGGTCATGTCATAGTGCTGAACCGCTTCAAGCATTACACCAACTACAGAATCGACGTAATGCGATGGTGCGGTGTATTTCACGTTCTCAATCCCAAGCTTCCTGGCAATGGAAGAACGAACCTGATCCACATTCAGCCGTATGCCTTCTATCTCCGAAGAATATACCACATCGTATGTCAGATTCTCAGCCATTGCACGCAGTTTGCTGTCAAATCCCAGCGAACTCAGCCTGCCGTAAAGCAAGCCCTGCTTACGGAATACTTTCTCCTGAAGGAGTGACACCTCAGAAGCATCCCAACGGAAGTCCGTCCAATTGTCTCTTTCGTGTATATACATAACGTTTTAACCTTTGTGCGACGAACGATTTGTTGCAACGTCGCAAATTCTGCGACAAAGATACTCAATAAATGTCGAATAGACAAACAAAAAAAGCAAAACATCGCATATTATGCGACGTTTTTGTCTCCAAAACGTCGAAAGCATTCTTGGAGATACAAAAAAGGACTTGCCCAATCGTGAGCAAGTCCTTACATTATATGAGAGTATTTAATTACTTCTCCACTGCTGCCTGTGCGGCGGCAAGGCGTGCGATGGGCACACGGTAAGGACTGCAAGAAACATAGTCCATGCCGAGGCGTGCGCAGAACTTCACACTCGAAGGCTCGCCGCCATGCTCTCCGCAGATTCCCACTTTGAGCTCGGGCTTTGTTGTACGGCCTTTCTTGGTACCCATCTCCACGAGTTGGCCAACGCCTTCTTGATCGAGAACGGCAAACGGGTCAACCTTGAGGATGCCGAGCTCCTTGTACTTGCCAAGGAACTTGGGCGCATCGTCGCGCGAATAGCCGAAGGTCATCTGAGTAAGGTCGTTGGTACCAAACGAGAAGAAGTCGGCAACCTTAGCAATCTGGTCAGCCACAAGAGCTGCACGAGGAATCTCAATCATGGTACCCACCTTGTAGGCAACAGTCTCGCCACGCTCGGCAAATACCTTTTGAGCTGTCTCATTGATGATGCGAGCCTGCATCTCAATCTCTGGGAGAACGCCAACCAGAGGAACCATTATCTCGGGATGAACATCGATGCCGCGTGCTTTCACGTTGAGAGCAGCCTCAATGATGGCACGTGCTTGCATCTCGGTAATCTCGGGATAGGTGCAACCCAAGCGGCAACCGCGGTGGCCAAGCATCGGGTTGAACTCCTCTAGGTTAGCACACACATTCTTCACCTCTTCGAGAGTGATGCCAAGTTCTTCGGCAAGCTCCTTCTGGGTAGCAAGCTGGTGGGGCACAAACTCGTGCAGAGGGGGATCAAGCAGACGGATGGTCACGCCAAAGCCGTCCATAGCCTCGAAGATGCCCTCGAAGTCGCCACGCTGCAATGGCAGCAGCTTGTCGAGAGCGACACGGCGGCTCTCCTCGTCGCTAGCGATAATCATCTCGCGCATTGCCTTAATGCGGTCGCCCTCAAAGAACATGTGCTCGGTGCGGCACAAGCCTATACCTTTTGCACCAAACTTGCGAGCCACCTTAGCGTCGCGTGGTGAGTCGGCATTGGTGCGCACGTACATCTCGCTATATTTCTCGGCCAGGTTCATGATGGCAGCGAAGTCGCCGCTCATGTCGGCATCAACAGTAGAAACGAGTCCTTCATAGACCTCGCCAGTGCTACCGTTGAGCGAAATCCAGTCGCCCTCATGATAGACCTTGCCACCCATCTCCACAGTCTTAGCCTTATAGTCAACCAAGATCTCGCCAGCGCCCGAAACGCAGCAGCGACCCATGCCACGAGCCACAACGGCTGCATGGCTAGTCATGCCACCACGAGCGGTCAAGATGCCCTGAGCCACGCTCATGCCGCGCAAGTCCTCGGGAGAGGTCTCTAGGCGAACCAAGATGACTTTCTTGTTGCGTTGTGCCCATGCCTCGGCGTCATCGGCAAAGAACACGATGTGACCTGTAGCGGCACCAGGGCTAGCGGGCAGACCCTTGGCAACAACCTTGGCAGTCTTCACTGCCGAAGCGTCGAACACTGGGTGCAGAAGCTCGTCGAGCTTCTCGGGCTCCATGCGCTTGATGACGGTTTTCTCGTCGATCTTGCCTTCACGCAGCAAGTCCATGGCAATCTTCACCATTGCAGCACCGGTGCGCTTGCCGTTGCGTGTTTGCAGCAGCCACAGCTTGCCGTCCTGGATGGTGAACTCCATATCTTGCATGTCGCGATAATGCTCCTCGAGGCGGTGCTGAATCTCTAACAGCTCCTTGGCACACTCAGGCATTGACTCCTCAAGTGAGGGATACTTGCTGGCGCGCTCCTCCTCGCTGATGCCTTGCAACTCGGCCCAGCGACGAGAGCCCTCGGTCATGATTTGCTGTGGAGTGCGAACTCCAGCCACCACGTCCTCGCCCTGAGCGTTGATCAGGTACTCGCCGTTGAAGAGGTTCTCACCAGTAGCGGCGTCGCGCGAGAAGCACACACCAGTTGCCGAATTGTTGCCCATGTTGCCATAAACCATAGCTTGCACATTAACGGCGGTGCCATACTCCTCGGGGATGCGGTTCATCTGGCGGTAGAGGATGGCACGCTCGTTGTTCCAGCTGTCGAACACGGCGCAGATAGCGCCCCAGAGCTGATCCCAAGCACTAGTTGGGAAGTCCTTGCCAGTATTATTCTTAACGGCCTCCTTAAAGAGCTTAACCAGAGTCTTGAGGTCGTCAACATCGAGCTCAGTGTCAAATTTCACACCTTTCTCGGCTTTCACTTTCTCGATAATTTCCTCAAAGGGGTCGATGTCGGTCTTGTTCTCGGGCTTCATGCCAAGCACCACGTCGCCATACATCTGCACGAAACGGCGATAGCTGTCCCAAGCGAAACGCGGATTTCCACTCTTCTCGGCCAGTGTAGCAGCCACCTCGTCGTTGATACCCAAGTTGAGCACGGTGTCCATCATGCCTGGCATCGAAACTGGAGCACCAGAGCGCACCGACACGAGCTGTGGATTGGAAGGGTCATTAAACTTGTTGCCGGTGAGGCTCTCAATGTGAGCTATTGACTTCTCAACATCGCTCTTGATGAGTTTGATAACTTCGTCGCGGCCCTTCTCGTTGTAAAGGCGGCACATTTCAGTGGTGATAGTGAAACCAGGAGGAACAGGAACCCCAATGAGGTTCATCTCGGCGAGGTTAGCACCCTTGCCTCCGAGGAGGTCTCTCATGTCGGCACTACCTTCTGCTTTACCGTTACCGAAAGTGTAGATTGTCTTCATTTTAAAAAATCTGAATTTAAATATAAATAGAATATGTTTGGTATATTTTCATAAATCGCTGACCAACAATAGATTCAATCATCCTTGCGCCAGGCTTGTGCTTTAGCAAGTGCAAAGGTAGTGAAAATCTTTGATAAATATATAATATTTATTATTTTTAATAATGTATTATTTATGCAAACCATTGAATCCCCCCCTATTGCTATTGTGCCACTTGGCCAATGTAGTGTTGCGTGGAGTTAAGGCCCAGGGCAGTGACAAAGAGCCACAAAAAATAAAGGCTCCGCATCGGCAAAGATGTGAAACCTCTATTTCGTTAAATTCTTGCTTTAAAAGCTTATTTAACCTTAGCAGCGAGTTCAGCACCAGCTTTGAATTTAATCACCTTTCTTGCGGGGATAGTGATTTTCTCCTTTGTGGCAGGATTTACGCCCGAGCGCTCACCTTTCTCAATTACAGCAAAAGTACCGAAACCAATCAAGGCAACCTTGTCGCCCTTAGCAAGGGCGCCACCAACAGCGCACAGAGCAGCCTCGAGGGCAGCCTTAGCTTGAACTTTAGTTAATTCAGCTTTTTCAGCAATAGCGTTTACTAAATCTGTTTTGTTCATAATAATTGTAGATTAAAATTGTTAACAAAATAGTTTTGAATGCTTTTAACAGGGGCAAATATAGAAAAACAAAAACATTCAACAAAAAAAAATGGTAGATTTTTTATATTTTTTATTAAAAAAGGTCATTTTAGGGGCCCAAAATGGTGTTTTTTCGTGTTTTTGATTTAATTTTGCATCGCACAAGGGGTGCCTTGTCGGCACTTGAAACAAAAAACTGAAAATACAAAATTATGAGCGCAAATATTCGCTGGAATGCTCCGTCCATTCCACCTGTAACGAAACACCTAATCATTATAAACGCTATCATGTGGGTTGCCACCATGCTGCTAGGCTCACGTGAAGTGGTTGACTTGACCGATTATTTGGGTCTTCACTTTTGGAAAGCCCGTGAATTTCATCTCTACCAGTTTGTGACCTACATGTTCATGCACGACAGCAGCAGTTTTAGCAATGGCTTCATGCACATCTTCTTCAACATGTTTGCGCTATATATGTTTGGCGCATTGCTCGAGAAGGTGATGGGTATGAAACGTTTCATCTTGTTCTATGTGGTGTGTGGCATTGGTGCCGGCGTGGTTCAAGAGCTGGTGTGGCACCTGACCGATGGAAACATCACAGAGGATTTTGTGAGGTTGGTTGACGAATATGGCCAGACGATTAGAACTATGCCGCGCCAAGAGTATCTCAACATGCTGGTCACCGTGGGCGCCTCGGGAGCAGTGTTTGGCATCCTGCTGGGATTTGCGATGCTGTTCCCAAACATACCGTTATATATAATGTTCATTCCTGTTCCTGTGAAAGCCAAATGGGCGGTACTCGGTTACGCACTAATTGAGCTGTTCTTTGGCGTGAGTGGCGTGATGGGCAATGTAGCACACTTCGCTCACCTGGGCGGAATGTTGTTTGGCTTCATATTGTTGTATTACTGGAAGAAGAAAGGACAATTCAATAATTTCTATGTCAATAGTTGACGATGTAAAAACGCGTTACAAGAGCGGTTCGCTGCTCATGCGCTTGATATATATCAACATCGCGGTGTTTGTGGTGTTGAGAGTGGTAGGGTTTGTATCTTTTCTTGCTACCGGGTCGAGTGCCAACTTAGTGCAGTGGGTTGAGTTGCCGTCAAGTTTTCATTACTTCTTGCGACAACCATGGACGCTGATAACTTACATGTTCTCGCACTATGATGTGATGCACATCTTGTTTAACATGCTGTGGCTATACTGGCTGGGGCGCATATTCCTGGAGCTTTTCACTCCTCGGCAACTGGGGGGACTGTATCTGCTTGGCGGCCTGGGTGGCGCCGCTCTATATTTAGCTTGCTACAACTTGATACCTCACCTGTCAAGTCAACAGTCGTTGATGCTAGGCGCATCGGCATCGGTACTTGCAATAGTTGTGGGCTTGACACTTTATCGCCCCGACTATCAAGTGTCACTGTTTTTCTTCGGCAGCATCTCCTTGAAGTGGATTGCCATCATCACTGTTTTTATCGACATCATTGGCATAGAGAGCGACAACATGGGTGGCCACATAGCACACCTAGGTGGAGCACTCATGGGGCTGTGGTATGGACTGTCGATAAAGCGTGGACACGACATCACGTCGTGGATAAACCGCTGCATCGATTCTGTGGTGATGTTATTCAAGAACCGACCAGCCAACAGCCAGCCGCGTCGAGACTCGACGCGTGGACCCTCGTTCAACTATCACAAATCCACTAATGACGCCACTTCTTCGCCTGCCTCCAGTGAGAACTCCAGCCCACACAACAGCACTAGCGTCGTCGATGAAGAAAAGCTTGATGAGATACTTGGCAAGCTCAAGCAATCGGGATATGCTGCATTGACCGACGAAGAGCGGGAATTTCTCTTTAACGCTTCTCGCAAGAGACAATAGAGTAAAGCAATGAACAGTGGTGGCAAAATCTTAGAGCACCAAGGCTTGAAAATGGGTAAACTCACCGTGAAGGTGGCTTTGCTATGCCTCACTGTGCTGCTGGCGCTGCTGCTAGTGGCGTCGGCATGGGGAGGACATGTCAACCCCACCTCATTATCGTTCTTATCGGTCCTCACCCTAGCTTTGCCACTCTTGCTTATCGTCAACTTTGCAATAATGATAGCGTGGCTCGTGGTGCTTCGCTGGCGCTATGCGTTGATCAGTGCCGCGGCAATGCTTGTGTGCTGGGGTAGCGTGCGGATGGTCTTTCCCGTCAACGTGCTATCGTCGGCCCACAAAGCCACGCCCGAAAATAGTTTGCGAGTGATGACATTCAATGTCATGAATTTTGGTCCCTACGATCCCAGCAACCACACACCATCAAAATCAATGCGCTATATTCTTGACCAGGATGCCGACGTCGTTTTGCTTCAAGAAGGGTCACAAGAGCGCAATTACCTGAGCCTGTCAAATGTGGAAATGATGACCCCTGAATTAGAGAAGAAATATCCCTATCACAGTGACGGCCGTCATGATTTAGTAATTCTCTCTAAGTATCCTTACACTGTCATTAACGACACCTTATTAAAAACAGGCCCGGGCGCAGCAAGGGGAGGTAATCCTGAATACCAGTACTATGCTCGCGGCTATGACCTGGAACTGCCCAATGGTCGTCAGCTTCGCCTTGTCAACATGCATCTCCACTCCATTGGCCTTAACAACAGCGACAAAGATTTATACATGCAAATCACCAAGAACAACATCGATAGCGAGGATGAGTTCCGCAAGATAAAGACCTCATTATACAATAAGCTATGTGTCACTTTTAAATTTCATGCTCATGAAGCGCAGATGGTTAGAGACTTCATTGACCGGAGTCCAAGAAACGTTATTGTGTGTGGCGACTTTAACGACACTCCCGCTTCATATTGCTACCGCACAGTGCGCGGTTCCGACATGAGCGATGCCTTTGTTGATTGCGGTTTCGGCTACAAGCACACTTATCATGACAATCGCCTGTATTTCAAGATTGACCACATCATGTATCGTGGCGACATAGAAGCGGTAGCCTGGCAGCGCGACAAGGCCGGCGACAGCGACCACTACCCTCAAGTGGCGACCTTTGTATGGAAATAACATTTTAACCAATTAATAATTACGTGATTTATGAGAAAAACCATTGTATCATTACTTGCCGTCGCTGTGCTGGCACTGCCGGCAGCAGGCAAAACACCTAAAAAAGTGAAAGCTAACGAAAATGGAAACCCTTTCTTGACGGAATATACCACCAAGTATAAGATTCCGCCATTTGAGAAAATCAAGTATGAGCACTATCTGCCCGCTCTTGAAGAAGGCATCAAGCAGCACAATCAGGAGATTGTGAGAATTTCGGCAGTGAAGATGGCTCCTACCTTTGAGAACACCGTTCTCGCCCTCGACAACAGCGGGGAGGTTTATAACAGGGTGTGCGCTGTGTTTGTGGCTCTTAACGAGAGCGACGCCACCCCCGAGATGCAGGAGATTGCCGAGAAGTTCATCCCGTTGATGACTGCTCATGGTGATGAGATTTACATGAACGACGCCCTCTTCTCACGCATCAAGACGGTTCATGACAATGCCGACAAAATGGGCCTCGACCCAGTGCAGAAGCGACTTGTAGAGAAATACTACAAGAAGTTTGTGCGCAAGGGTGCCTTGCTTAATGCCGAGCAGAAGGAGGAATTGATGGAAATCAACAAGCGCGAGTCGGAACTCATGCTCGCTTTTGGCAAGAACATAATGCACGACATGAGTGAATGCATCATCTATGTCACCGACAAGAGCCAGCTCGCGGGGCTCTCGCAAGAAGTGATTGACGGAGCTGCCGAGCTCGCCAAGAGTCGTGGCCACCAGGGATGGGCCTTCACCGCCACATCAAGCACACGCCTGGCAGTGCTCAACGATGCCGACAACCGCGACCTGCGCGAGCGCATGTATAAGCTCTACACCACCACTGCCAGCCATGGCGATGAGTGGGACAACAGCGAGAACATCAACAAAATCCTCAAGCTGCGCCAGCGCAAGGCACGCCTGCTAGGTTTTGAGACCTATGCCGACTATGCTTGCGACCCAGTGATGGCCAAGACCGTGGAGAACGCCGAGGACCTGCTCATGCAAATTTGGCGCCCGGCCATAAAGAAGGTTGATCAAGAGGTGGCCGACATGCAGAAGTATGCCGACGCTCATGGCGCCAATTTCAAACTTGAGCCTTGGGACTACTATTACTATGCTGGCAAGGTGAAGGCAGAGCGTTACAGCTTCAGCGAGGATGAGGTGCGACCATACTTTGAGCTCAATAGCGTGGTGAAGAACGGCATCTTCTATGTTGCTAACAAGCTCTATGGCATCACCTTCACCGAGATGAAGGACGCTCCAAAATACAACCCCGAGGTCACCGTCTATGACGTGAAAGATGCCAACGGCAAGCACCTGGCGGTGTTCATGACCGACTATTTCCCTCGTGCCACTAAGGCCCAGGGTGCCTGGATGAATGAGATGCAAAGTGCCTACAACTACAACGGTGTGGTGGAACGCCCCATCGTTTATAACGTGGGTAGCTTTAATCCTCCCACTAAGGACACGCCGTCGCTGCTTTCTATCGACCAAGTGGAGACCGTGTTCCATGAGTTTGGTCACGCACTTCACGGCATGATGACACAGGTGGCTTATCGCGGCCTGGCCGGCACCAACGTCGATCGCGACCTCGTGGAGATGCCCTCGCAAATCAACGAGCACTGGATGCTCGTGCCCGAGGTGCTGAAGAATTATGCCAAGCATTACAAGACTGGCGAGGTGCTGCCACAGCGATATGTTGACAAGCTCATAGAGTCGTCGAAGTTCAACCAGGGCTTCATGACCACCGAGCTCGTGGGAGCTGCCTTGCTCGACATTGAGTGGCACAAGATCAACTGGTGCGACGACATCGACGTCAAGGCCTTCGAGCGCTCGGTGGCTAAGCGTCTGCACATGCCCAAGATTATCGAGTATCGCTATCGTAGCCCTTACTTCAAGCACATCTTTAACGATGAGCAGTATGCTTGCGGTTACTACACCTACCTGTGGTCGCAAGTGCTTGAGGCCGACGGATGGGAGCGCTTCCAGCAAGAAGGCCCCATGAACGTGAATGTGGCCAACGACTACCGCCGCTACATCCTCGAGGCCGGCGACACCGACGACGCCATGACACTCTACAAGAAGTTCCGCGGCAAGGCCCCCGATGCCAAGGCCCTCCTGCGCCTGCGTGGGCTGGAGTAAATGATAACTTTAAAGTTTACTGAGTCCACTTTATAAAGTTGCTATTTTGGGAAAAATCAAACAAAACAGCAAAAAGAAAACAAATCAAAACAAACTTATATCTATAAAAATATAATTTGATGTAATTCGTTTAATTCGTGTCCTTTAATTTTTAAAGTGGCCTCACATAAATATAAGTGATGCACATTCCATTATAAGTGAATGTGCATCACTTCACATTTTTTACGGAATGAAACAATGGGGTCTTACCCCCATGTTTCAAATGAACTAAAAGAGAACCGTCCCCAATGAGTTCAAAAAGTGTGCGAGCAGTGACCTCTATGGCTTGCTGGCGTCGATGATGATTAGGTCTTCGTCTTGGCTGGAGGGTTGAGGCTTGTCGTCGCTCAGTTCCTCCTCAATCTCGTTCACATCCTCCATGCTGAACTCTCCCAGTAGCTGCAGCACAATGAGGTGGCGGTCGTGCTCATTGATGACAAGCACAGCCTCATTAAACTTATCGCTACCAGCTGGCCTACCATAGATTGCAATCTTTTCTTCCTTGTTAGAACTTGAACGGAACAGCACCGAGTAATCCTTGGGCTTGTCGAGGTCTTTTAAAATCTTCTGTGCCTTCTTGACGGCTTTCTTCTTGCTTGTCATGATCAGTTGCATGCTTGTCACCTTCTTGAGCAATCCTGTGGGAATGGGAGTTGCCTTGAGTATGCTGTTGTCGCCCATGCTGCTCAATGCCTTTATCATGAATGCTGGCAGGTATTGTGCATACACGTCGTCGAGCTCGGCCAATTTATCTACTGGTGAAGACTGTGCCGCGGCACTAAAGGCCGTCATCATCACAACAGCAATAATTGCTATAGTCCTGGATAACTTTCTCATCATTTAATATGTATTTTAAGGTGGATATAAATCATTTTCAAGGCAAAAGTAGTGTTTTTTAGTGCAAAAAAGATAATTATTGTGGTTAATATTTCGTTATTAACAATTTTTTTTATACTTTAGCGCACTGAAAACAAGTAGAATATCATTGACTATGGACCTAAAGAAACCGTCGCAAGCTATAATATCACTGCTGATCGTGTTGCCACTTTTCATGTTCTCTTGCAAAGGCAAGAGTGAAGCCACGCTGTCTGCCGACTCTGTTGTTGTGGAAGACGCCTTCAAGAAAAGCAATGGTGAGATGTGCAAGATCAAGACCACAGTAGTGATTTCCTATCCCGAGAACTATAAAGACCAGGAAAGCACAGAGAGATTGAGACAGCTCTACTGCTCAAAGATACTCCAGAGCCCTGACAGCATGGCCGATATAAAGCAAGCATTAAAGTATTACGCTAACACGCTGCTTCTCCAAAACACCCCACTCCAGGTGAGTCAGGACAATGCCGAAGTGGCAGAAGATTACGACAACATCGATGTTGATAATTTTGAGATTAGGGTGAGAGTCACCAATGTATATAACAATAATGACGTGTTGTCGTTTTGCCGCGAGATTATTGTGGAGAAAAATGATAAAGTGACATCGGTAATACACCGTTATGTGAACTTCGACTTGCTTGCGATGAAAAAGATTTCAAGTGAGGACTTGTTTGTTGCCGGCAGCGTAGATCAAATCAACCAAATGCTTAAGTCCAAACTCATTGAGACACAAAACGTGAAAGATGACGACGAGTTATACATGTGCGGCTTTTACAACCTGACAAATCTTGTTATTACCGACAATTTCTACTTCAGTGACACCGGCCTCACCTGGTGCTATGAGCCTGGCATTCTTGCCGTTCCTGCCGTGGGCGAGACCACACTGCTGTTACCTTATGAAGACCTCATGCGCTTTAAGAGCGAAGACTCGGCATTAAACAGAGTTTAGACACAGAGCACGACACTCAGTTCATAGTTCACAGTTTGTGTAAACCTACTCCGAGTTTAAGCCATTTTGAATTGTCGGCTTGTTTTGTTGTTTGCTAAAACCAAAATAATGAAGATTATAAAAAGTTACTTTCCCGAGCTAAGCGAAGAGCAGTTGCAGCAGTTTGAGATGTTGATGCGTCTATATCCAGAATGGAACGCAAAAATCAACGTGATTTCTCGCAAAGACATCGACAACCTAGAAGTTAACCACTTGCTACACTCGCTCGCGCTTGTGAAGTTTGTGAAGTTCATGCCCTCGACAACGGTCATGGACCTCGGCACCGGCGGTGGTCTGCCAGGCCTGCCGCTTGCCATCTATTTTCCCGACGTGAAATTCCACTTGGTAGATCGAGTGGCAAAGAAACTGCGTGTGGCACAGGATATTGCCGAGCAGGCAGGCCTCACCAATGTCACCTTTCAGCATGGCGACGTGCTCGAGGTGAAGGGCAAGTTTGACTTCGTGGTGAGCCGTGCCGTGATGCCGCTTGGCGACATGCTCAAGCTGGTGCGACGCTTCATCAGCCCCGACAGCCACAATGCGATTCCCAACGGCCTGCTGTGCCTGAAGGGTGGTGACCTGGACGCCGAGCTCTCGAAGTATAAGAGAGAGGCTTTAGTTGATGACATAGGCAATTACTTCAAAGAAGACTTTTTCTCGACTAAGAAAATTGTTTATTACCCTATTTGAAGCTAACAAGCCGACAAGGCAATAGCTTTGAGAGGACAAGAGGACGAGAGGACGAGAGGACGAGAGGACAAGAGGACAAGAGAACAAGAGAACAAGAGAACAAGAGGACGAGAGGACAAGAGGACAAGAGGACAAGAGAACAAGAGGACAAGAGGACGAGAGGACAAGAGGACAAGAGGACAAGAGAACAAGAGAACAAGAGGACAAGAGGACGAGAGGACAAGAGGACAAGAGGACGAGAGGAAAAGATAACAAGAGGACAAGAGGACGAGAGGACAAGAGGACAAGAGGACGAGAGGACGAGGCAATAGCTTTGAGCTGACAAGGCAATAGTAGATGTCGCACTTCCTACTTCTTACTTCCTACTTCTTACTTCTTACTTACTACTTACTACTTCTTACTTACTACTTCTTACTTCCTACTTCTTACTTCCTACTTCTTACTTCCTACTTCCTATTTCTTACTTCCCACTTCGCACTCATTACTTCTTACTTCATTCGTTCCACCATCCACGATAAATGACAAAAACCGATAAAGACATGAAGATTTCTAGATTTACAATGAACCCCTTCGGCATGAACTGCTACATCTTGTGGAGCTCGCCAGGCGGGGAATGTGCTGTCATCGACCCTGGAATGATGCTCGATAGCGAGAGGGAGATGATAACATCATTTATTGACGGCAACAATCTCACTGTAAAGCATGTGTTACTCACACATTGCCACATAGACCACGCCTGTGGCGCTCGGTGGCTCGCGCAGCGCTACGGTGCTGAAATAGAAGCTGGTGCCAAAGAAGACATTATTGCCCAGAACATGCCCTTGCAGGCCCAGCGCTTTGGACTGAGGATTGACTCCACGCCTCTTGTCATTGACAAGATTCTTAGCGAAGGCGACATCATAACACTTGCCGGAGAGGAAATTAAGGTGCTTGAAACGCCAGGACACTCACCAGGCTCGCTATCGTTTTATATCCCCGAGAGTTCTGTAATCTTGACCGGTGATGTGATTTTCCAGAGCAGCATAGGGCGCACCGACCTGCTGGGCGGCTCCTTCCCACAACTGATTGACGTCATCAAGACTAAAATCCTAACACTTCCATCAGAGACAGTGATAGTGCCTGGCCATGGCGACACGACCACCGTTGGCGACGAGAAAATCTACAATCCCTATATATGAGTGGAGAGTGGATAACAGAGAGAAATATCATTGCTTTCAATTTGTAATTTGCTGCTAAAAAATAAGCCTTTACAGATGGCTTTTTGCGCCGTTCCGCTCTTTAAAACAGCGTTATTGACAATTTTTAAGCAATAATATGAAAAAATACCACAATAGTTTTTTCTGTTTTCAAAGAATGTTGTATTTTTGCACATAGATAGCTAGTTGACTTAATGAGGAGACTATTTGTAATATTAACCGTTGTCATTACGTTGGCAATACCGTCCATAGCCAGTGGCAAAGTGCAATGGCGCGAGATTTCAGGCGAGCCACCTGGCCGCAGCCTCACTGACGCTCGCGCGAGCGACGGTGTTGAGATATACCAGCGAAGCGGGGCCATAATCATTAAGACTCAACACACGATACAAGTGAAGGTGTTCACCATTCTAGGTCAACTTGTCTCTCAAGCGACCCTGAATCCAGGCACCGCCGAGCTTCGCCTCAACCGTGGCATATATATGGTAAAGGTAGGAAATATAACCCAGAAAGTAGCCATTTAAGAGAGAGTCAGAGCAAAACAAGCATTTTTTGAGTTTTATGTACTATCAATGATATAACTTTTTAATACACAATTATTTATTATGACAAACTTAGAGAACATTAATTGGAGTAGCCTGCCATTCGGTTACATGAAGGCCGACTATAACGTGCGTTGCACCTACAAGGATGGAAAGTGGGGGGAAATCGAAGTTAGCGATTCAGAGTACGTTAACATTCACATCGCCGCCACATGCTTGCACTATGGTCAGGAAATCTTTGAAGGCCTGAAGGCATTCAAGGGCAAAGACGGAAGAATTCGTGTGTTCCGTCCCGAGGCAAATGCCCAGCGCCTTATCAACAGCGCCAATGGCATCAAGATGGCTCCAATGCCTAAAGAACTTTTCGTTGAAATGGTAAAGAAGGTTGTTAAGCTCAACGAGCGCTTTGTTCCTCCCTATGAGAGCGGCAGCTCGCTCTACATCCGTCCCGTTGAGATTGGCACATCGGCACAAGTGGGTGTTAAGCCTGCACAGGAGTACACCGTTATCATGTTTGTCACTCCAGTAGGCCCTTACTTCCCCGACGGCTTCAAGCCCACCAAGGTTGCTATCTATCGCGAGTATGACCGTGCTGCTCCCCTTGGCACTGGTAAGTGGAAAGTGGGCGGCAACTACGCTTGCGGCATGCGCGCCACCTCTCGCGCTCACGAGAACGGTTTCTCGGCCGTGCTCTTCCTCGATCCTAAGGAGAAGAAGTACCTCGATGAGTGCGGTCCTGCCAACTTCTTCGCTATCAAGGGCAACAAGTACATCACCCCCAAGAGCGACTCTATCCTTCCCTCAATCACTAACATGAGCCTCCAGCAGATTGCTAAGGACATGGGGCTTGAGGTAGAGTGCCGTCCTATCCCCGTTGAGGAGCTTGCCGAGGTTGATGAGGCAGCCGAGTGCGGAACTGCTGCAGTATGCACACCGTTGAGCCACATCTATGACTTCGACAACGACAAGGACTACCACATTGGCAAGGACGATGAGGCAGGCCCCGTTGTTACAGAGCTCTACAAGCGTCTGCAAGGCATCCAGAAGGGTGACCTTGAGGACACTCACGGCTGGGTAACATTCGTCGATTAATCCTCGAAAAGCAAGAAAAAAGATTTAGGTGTGTCGCTCAAGAGAATATCGTTGCGACACACCTTCTTTTATCAAGTCTTTGTAACCTTGCCCTCCTGTTAACTTTTGTGCAAGAAAAAAATGATTGACACTTATTCTATAATATACCGCTACTATGAGCAGGGCAGCCCACTGTGCAACCTGCTGATCAAGCACAGCGAGCAAGTGGCTGCACTAGCACGTCAACTCGCCGAGCGCATGACGAGCAACCACATCCCTATAGATATCGACTTTGTGGTAGAGGCCGCAATGCTTCACGACGTGGGTATCATTCACACCAATGCCCCAGGAATACATTGCCACGGAAGCGAGCCTTACATTCGCCACGGCATTTTAGGACGGTCAATGCTCGACCAAATGGGCCTGTTTCGCCACGCACTAGTGTGTGAGCGTCACACTGGCACTGGGCTGTCAACAAAGGAGATAGAGGAGCAAAACCTGCCCTTGCCACATCGCGACCTGTTGCCCCTGAGCCTAGAGGAGAAAATTGTGTGTTATGCCGACAAATTCTTCAGCAAGTCTCACCCCGATGCCGTGCGAAGCGTAGAAGTAGCTCGCAGTAAACTCTTGAAATTTGGTGAAGAGACTATAGCTAGATTTGACGAGATGCATTCTCATTTTGGTGCTCCTGATTACACCGCATTATGATGGACAAAATTAGAGAAAGCATTTAAAAAGTTTAATAATTGTCAATGTTGTGGTAATATTGAGAGAAATGATTAATTTTGCAGGTTATTTGGACAAAAAATGACCTATAAGTGAGAAACAGCAGTCTCAAAATATTGTTATGGCTTATTGTGGCAGTCATTTCAGTTGCCACAACTCATGTGCTAGCACAGCAGCAATCTACTGGCTCTGTAAGACTCAGGCCACGTGTGGGAACTGGTGTCGATAGCACAGCTATAACCAGCGGCGACACTGTAGCTACGGCTCGCGACACCGCGCGCTTTAAGAAGACCCGTGCCATCGACCTTGACAACACAGTGAAATTCTCATCCAAAGACTCGATGGTGCTCATGGGCCGCAACGACTTGCGCTTCTATGGCAATAGCGAGGTCAATTATGATGACATAAAACTCACTGCTTCATCAATCACGATGAACATGGACAGCAATGTGGTGCACGCCGTGGGTGTGCCCGACTCACTTGGCGAGCTTCAAGGCACTCCAGTCTTTATCGACCCCAGCGGAGAGTATAAGTCGAAGATTATGGCCTTCAACTTCAAGACCAAGAAAGGCCTCATCACCGACATCATCACCGAGCAGGGCGACGGCTTCCTCACCGGTGGAGTGACCAAGAAGCACGAAGACGACGAGTATCACATCAAGAATGGTCGTTACACCACGTGCGACAACCATGAGCACCCTCACTTTTATTTCCAGATTACTAAGGCAAAGATGCGTCCCAAGAAAAACGTGATAACAGGACCAGCCTATATGGTCCTTGAGGACTTGCCACTGCCCCTAGCAGTGCCTTTTGCCTTCTTTCCGTTTACCAACAAGTATTCAAGTGGTATCCTGGTACCCACCTTTGGCGAGGATTACAACCGCGGGTTCTACTTGCGAAATGGCGGTTATTACTTTGCTCTAGGCCAGTATCTGGACCTGGCTCTCACTGGCGAGATTTACACCCGTGGCTCTTGGGGTGTGACAGCTCAGTCTAACTACAACAAGCGCTACAAGTTCTCGGGACGCTTCAGTGCGAGCTACCTCACCACTATCACTGGCGACAAAGGCGACGCCGACTATTATAAGGCTCACAACTTCTCGCTACAGTGGTCTCACACCCAAAACCCTAAGGCCAACCCGAACATGCAGCTCTCGGCAAGCGTGAACTTCGCCACCAGTGGTTATTCTCGCAGCAACCTCAACGATTATTACAGCAGCAAGTTCACCGAGAACACTAAGAGCTCGACCATCAACTGGTCATATAACTTCCCAAACTCCAAGTGGAGCCTGTCGGCAACGGCAAGTGTGTCGCAACGTTCGTCTGACTCTACCCTCACCGTCTCTTTCCCCAATTTCACGATAACCATGGCGCAAATCACCCCCTTCAAGCGCAAGAAGGCTGTGGGGGCCGAGCGCTGGTATGAGAAGATAAAAATCTCCTATTCCGGACGTTTTCAAAACTCACTTACTGCCAAGGAAAACGAGTTCTTCCACAAGAACTTAGTGAAAGACTGGAGAAACGGCTTTTTTCACACCGTTCCCATCTCGGCCACCTTCAATGTGTTTAAATATATCAACATCACTCCCTCCATCACGCTAAACGACCGCATGTACACAAGCAAAATCAAGCAGTCGTGGGATCCAAATTCAAGTGCTGTGGTTCGTGACACCACTTACAGTTTCTATAACATCTTTGACTTCTCGGCATCGGTGTCGTTGAGCACCAAGCTCTATGGCTTCTATAAGCCCCTGAAGTTTATGGGCGACAAGCTGCAGATGGTTCGCCATGTGATAACCCCCACAGTAACATTCTCGGCATCTCCCGACTTTGGTTCAAAGTTCTGGGGATATTATGGCAATTATTCCTATACCAATGCACAAGGCGAGGTTCGCAACGTGCAGTACCCTTATTTTCAGCATGGTGTGTATGGTCAACCAGGAAGTGGCAAGAATGGCATCCTCACCTATTCTATAGCCAACAACCTTGAGGCAAAAGTCAAGAGCGATGCCGACAGCACGGGCTACAAAAAAATCTCTATTATAGAGAACCTCACCTTATCGCAATCTTATAACTTCGGTGCCGACTCACTGCGATGGAGCAATCTTCAGACATCCATATTGCTGCGCCTTACCAAGAGTTTCAACCTCAACCTCTCGGCCACATGGGACGTGTATAAGTACGGGCTAAATGAATTTGGCAACCCTATGCGCATCAATAAGCTGCGACTCTTCCATGGCGGTGGCTGGGGCCGCCTGGCCAGCACGGGCACATCGTTCTCCTACACCTTCAACAACGACACCTTCAAGAAACTCTTCGGGCGCAAGAAAAAGAATGATGATGGCAATGCAAAAAGAACACCTGGCACTGGCACATCAACTGGCAACGATGCTGGCAGCAAAGCCGATGGCAGCGACATAACGATGCGTCCCGACGGGTACATGAAATGGGAATGTCCCTGGAGCTTAACCATCAACTACTCGCTCAACTACGGCTACGGCGAGTTCAACTATAAGAAGATGGAATATAAGGGCAAGTTCACCCACAACCTCAGCTTCAACGGCAACATACGCCCCACTAAGAATTGGAACATAACCTTCTCGGGCAGCTATAATTTTGACACTCACAAGATTGCTTACATGAACTGCTCTATCAGTCGCGAGATGCACTGTTTCGTGATGAGCGCCAGCTTTGTGCCGGTGGGGCCTTATAAGTCCTACAATTTCCACATCGCTGTCAAGTCGAGCATCTTGAGCGACTTCAAGTATGACAAGCACTCAAGTTTCAGCAATGGCGTGCAGTGGTATTAGTTTCTACAAGCAGCACCACGAGCGCTATTCATGAGAGTGGAGATTATCGACCACAATATCTCGTTGAAGTTTTTTGGACATTGATAATTGCGACAAGGCAGTTGATTGAAACTCGCTTGCAAGATTATCATTTTTGATATATTTTTGCATTGTAATAATAACACATAAGGCAAATCAATAAAAGTAATCACTATTTTTTTCATCAATGGGGCGTTGATCGTTGTGAAACGTGACATAACGCTCAAAATGCTAAAGGCGAAACCTCCTTTAGCATTTTTTCTATATTGTAGCCATAGCTATTCACAAAGCATGACTTAAAACGGCTTGCGGTATTTATCGGGATCAGTGTCGTCCATGATGCTCAGATAGCTATTGTAACGCGACTGGCTGATAACACTCTTCTCCACCGCAGCTCGCACGGCACATCCCGGCTCATGGGTGTGAGTGCAATTACTGTATCGGCAATCTTTTGAGATCTTGAAAATCTCGGGGAAATAGTGTGCCACCTCCCCCTTTTCAAAATCGATAGTGCCAAAACCTTTCACTCCGGGAGTGTCGATGATGTGACCTGCGTCATCACCAGGAATGTCGAGCATTTCGCTGAAGGTGGTAGTGTGCATGCCAGTGTGATGCACTTGTGAGATGTCACCCACTTTGAGCTCTGCACCGGGCACAAGCTTGTTGATAATCGAGCTCTTGCCCACTCCCGAATTGCCACTCAACAGCGACGTTTTGCCTCGCAGGTGACTTCGCAGCAAATCCAGCCCCTCGCCCGTGACCACCGACATGGCCACGACCTCATAGCCTATACTATTATATAAATATGTAACGGCGTTGAGCAGCTCACGATCATCAGGAGCACTTAGCAGGTCAATCTTGTTTATCACGATAGTCACTGGCACTCGATAGGCCTGGGCCGTAGCCAGGAATCTATCAATGAAGACTGTGCTCGTCTCGGGGTTGACGAGTGTGACAACGAGCACTGCCATGTCGATATTGGCAGCAAGAATCTGGAACTCCCTCGAGAGATTGCTTGCCCGCCTGATGATATAGTTGCGTCGATCAAGAATAGAGCGAATGAAGGCCGTGCCGTCATCCTTGACTTCAATCTCCACATTGTCGCCCACCGCCACGGGGTTAGTACACCTGAACCCTTTAAGACGCAAATTTCCTTTTATTTTGCAATTAACCTCGTTGCCATCGTGAGTGCGCACAATGTACCAGCTGCCAGTATTCTTTATTACTAATCCCTGTTGCATTATTCTAGTGTAATAATTGTGGTGCAAAAGTAATCAATATTCTCGACAAATACAACTTAATGATGTAAATCGTTTGCAGGCGACAAATCACAAATTATAAGTTGATATTTTTGTTTATATGTTATAAAACATATAATTTTGCAGCGTTATTACAAACAATAAGTTTTATATAAATTAATTTATTATGAACGTTGAAACAATTGGTTTGTGGGCTGGCGCCGTTTGGAACTCGCTGAACGATGCCAATGGTACCCAAGACATGAAAGGTCTGAAGAAAGTAACTAAACTTAAAGAGAAAGAGATTTTTGCTGCTATTGGTTGGCTCGCCCGTGAAGGCAAAGTTAACGTGGCTACCGATGAAGAAGGCAAGCAGATTGAAGTTACTTTAATCTAATTTATTCTGAGGTTTATCTAAAAAACAAATCGGGGATGTGGGATTTTCCACATCCTCGATTTGTTTTGTGTCGATAGTATATCAAGCCTTAAAGGGTGCCACCCATCTTGCGATAGAGCTGATAGGTTTCTTTAAAGTGCTTGAGTTGCTGCTCGCTAAAGAAGATGCGATGATTCACACCTCGTTCACTAACGAGAAGCACCTCGGCATATTCGCAATGAGCCAACCCAGCGACGAAGTCTCTCGATTGCTCATTGAGTGCGTTATCAAAATTCTCGAAATAGAACTTGCCTTCGTTTGTACGCTTGATACCCGTTGGGACATATTCATATTTAAAACCATCAAGGTTGAAAATGAGCTTGTTGAAATTAATGGGGTCGTCGGCATAGAAATGCACCACAAACCTCAATGGCTCGGGCTTTCCATCCTTTGTGTTAAAATAGAAATAAATGTCATTAACCTTAGGGCTGGTATTAATCGCCTTAAGGGTATATTCGGTATCCCCTCCTGTGGTTGGCTTTCCTGTTCTAAAGAGTTCCATGAGTGTCTCTTGAGGAGTAGAGATCACCTCATTAGGCTCCCATTTGTAGGGTTCTGGCCCTGACACCTCATAGTGAACTATTGAATAGTCCATGTTAAGCAGTGAATCGAGCTCTGCATCACGCTGAGATTTCACCTTCTTAATAGAGTCTTGTCGAGCCAACATATCGGCCGACAGAGGTCCATGATGCTTGTGTGCACAATTTAGACACGCTGGACATGTGCAGTTGCAATCGCTGCCCGATGCCGAGAACAACGATGCGCATGAGACATTAACGATCGCAAGAGAGAACGTTAACAGATAAATAATTTTCTTCATTTCAATACTTGTTTTATAGTGTAAAATAGTTGTTTTCCAAAAAACGATTGCAAAATTATACAAATAATCAAAAAATGGCAATAGCAATGTGGCAAAAACGTCATTTTTAAATGAAAAATAGAGATTCTGGGCGCTATTTTGCCACATAATGGGCTGCCATCAAGCCTTCAACAGCATCAATCAGGGCATCGCCATTGAGACCTCGCAACACTATTGTTCCTTTAGGATCAATAACTACAATGTAAGGTATTGCCTGAATGCCATAGAGCTTTGTGGGCAGGTCAAGACGATGGTCACCCACCATCACATGCCATGGAATAGATAGTCGTTGCACAGTAGCGATAGCTGCTGATGGCTCATCCCACACATTCACCCCCACAATCTTGAGCAGTCCACTATCATTATATTTCTCATAGAGATGGGGCAATGTCCCCTCTATCTCTCTCATGCAAGGGTCACACCAGCTCGCCCAGAAGTCAACAAGAGTGAAGCTTATTCCGTCGCCAGCATAATGCGACAAGCGTTCCACATTACCATCACTGCCTCTCACTTCGAAATCAACAAAGGGCTGTCCCACAGCCGTTAGGCCTTGCGCCTCGGCATTGGCTTTAGCCTGCTTCACTCTTTCAAGACCGAGGTATTGGTCAGGCACCTTCTTGAGAAGTATGTCAAGCTGCGATGAGGTAAATTCTCCCTCAACAAGATACTGGATAAATGCCCACTGTCCCAAGGCATTATCCTTATTGGCGAGGAACCCGTTATACAATGTAGTGAGCAGCCTAGCCTTGCGGTTGTCATCACGCTGCTGTGCCTGCTCGGTGCTGAGCGAGCCGTCTTGCCAAGCCTTAGCTATCTGCTCCCACTCACGGTCAAATCGGTCGAGTTGCTTGACCAAGTTATTAAACTTGTCGTTGAGCGGAGTGCCGCTCACCTTAATCTCTTTCCCCCACTCCACGGCTATCTCACCAGGCTCCACTATCATGTCGAGGCGATTATCCTCTATCCTGAGGCGTGCAAAAAAGGCGGTATCAACATCCCCCTCAAAGCACACATGCTTCTCAAGCACGGCTACACTGTCGATGGTGTCGCCAGTGTCGTAGTTGGTAAGATAAGCTTTCTTGCCGTCAAAATCATGGTTGGCAAACTTCACATCAATCTTGTAGTTACCAGTGCAGGCCACGAGCGTGATGCCCATTGCCAATGCCAAGATGCGTAATAGCGACTTCATAGCAATTTTAGCTGTTGTCAATTATTTCTCAATAGATTGATAGAGCAACGATTGGATGTGTGAGCTGGCACTCACTCTCGCGAATGCTGGATTGTCTCTCGTGGGACACACGCGGTTGCTCAAGAAAATGTAAATCATGTCGTTTTTGGGATCAATCCAGAATCGTGTGCCAGTAAAGCCTGTGTGCCCCACTGTCTCGGCCGTGGCCTCGTCACAAGTGTTAGAAGCGTTTTTGTTTTTGAGATTAGGCTTGTCAAAGCCCAGCCCACGGTGAGAGTTGGGACTCTTAGACTTGAGGAAAGTGTCAACAGTCGATTTCTTGAAATAAACCGTGCCACCATATTGGCCACCATTAAGCCACATCTGGAAGAGCTTGGCGAGGTCGTTAGCATTAGAGAACAGGCCGGCATTGCCCTGCACTCCACCTGAGAAAGCTGCCAGCTCATCATGAACATATCCATGAATGTGCTGCTTGCGCAGGTAGGTGTCAACCTCGGTGTAAGCGATCTGCTCAGGCTGAAATTTGTTCAAAGGTCGATAGGTGGTGTGATAAGAGCCCAGTTTACTGAAAATGTTCTTGTCAAGATATTCATCCATCTGTGTGTGGGTTATGTTTTGCAAGGCATCGGCAAGCAGGCAGAAGTTCAAGCAACTATAGCAATAATTCTTGTTAGGACGAAGCTTTGAATGATAGATGCGGTTCATTATCGAGTCGCGTGTCACCTTGCCGCCATATATGCCATCGGCAATAGCTATGTTAAATTCCTTAGATGGCTTGCTGGCAAGGATGTCGGTTCGCAGCTTGGCATCTTTATTGCCATAGGCATCCTTCATGATTTTTATAGTGTTCACATCAGTTGGTGAGTTAGTGATGAGCTTGCCAGTATAGGTGGTGGGATCAAACATCATCTCCCACATGCTCAACGATGGTTGCATTCCGGTCTCATGATAGAGCAGTTGGCGGAATGTGATGTCGCTCTTGTCGGTGTCTCGCAGTCCTGCTATATATTTGCTTGCGCGGTCATCGAGCTTTATCTTTCCCTCATCATAGAGTTTCATGATGCCGCTCAAGGTGCCAGAAGCCTTCGACACCGACGCGAGTCCAAAGAGGGTGTTGTCGGTTACTGGTATTCCGCAGTCAAAGTTTATCTCCCCATAAGAGCGCTCCACCACCACCTTACCATGCCTTGCCACCAAGACTTGACAACCAGGAAAAGCCTTTTGGCTGATGCCATAGTTGCAAATGGAGTCGATCTTTGACAACAATTTGTCATCAAATCCCACCTCAACTGGCAAGGTGTATCCGAGCCTAGTCGCCTCATATTTCACGCCATCGCCAGCCCTTAGCACCTTGTCATTAGTCCTTGACTTCACGGTAACTGGCAAGACGCCATTAGCAGGATTGCCACCATAGATAGTTTGAGCAGCATAGTCTTGCCACACCTCACCGTTGCCATAGCCCACAACCACAGCACCCACATTGCTGTGGGTCATCAAGTCGGCATAACGTGTCAATTTTTCAGGCGAGTCGAGCACAACCACAATCACATTCTTACTCTTGTTGACAGCAGCAAGAGCCTCTTCGATATAGTTTTCATCACTTATTGCCACAATCAGTTGGCGAGAGTGAGACTCAGGTGCCAGAGCCGAACCAGAGGTCACAACATCGGCATAACTTGAGCATCGCTTCTGGAACATGGGGCCTGCACCAAGCGACACCACTTGTGTTTTGCCACCCTCTACATTTTTTATGGGCAACATGTTGTTTTTGTTCACTGCCACTGTCACCGATGCGGCAATGAGACGGCGGTTGAGGTCTTGAGCATACTGAGTATTGACCATGCCAGCGACTTTCTCCACGTCAATAGGAGTCTTGGCATTGTCAATTATACCAAGCGCATATTTAAAACGTAGCATCTTCTTGCAACGCGTCTCAATGTCGAGCCATCCCAGAGTGCCGTCGTTGATAGCATCCATCACCGCGTTAATGCTCGCCTCGACATCACGCGGCATGAGCAGCACATCGTTCCCTGCCAAGAGGGCATTAACACAAGGGTCGCCAGGAATCGACTTTGCACCTTCCATGTCGAGCGCATCGGTAAACACCAGCCCCTCAAAACCCAAGTCTCTCTTGAGCAAGCCCTCAACACACTCCCTCGACATTGAGCAAGGTGTGGTGCCGTCGTCAAAGAACGACACATCGATGTGTGCAGTGAGCATTCCACCGAGGCCCGCTTTCACATAGCTGTCAAAGGGCACCAAGTCATACATGCGCATCTCTTTGAACGACTTGTCGAGCAGAGGCAACTCCTTGTGAGAGTCGGCAGTGGTAGAGCCATGACCAGGAAAATGCTTAGCTGTTGAGAGCACTCCCCCATCCTCCAGACCCTTAGCAAATGCCACACCATGGCGCGCTACCACCTCGGGACTATATCCAAAGGAGCGGGTGCCAACCACCGTTCCCTCACGGTCGAGCACGTCGAGCACCGGGGCGAAATTAACGTGTACCCCCATCAGCTGGCACTGCCTCGCCACCTCAGCGCCATATTCATAGATGAGCTTGTCGTCATTCACTCCACCCAATAGCAAGTTTCGTGGAAACTCTGGGGCGTCGTTGAGGCGCATCGACAAGCCCCACTCTGCATCGAGGGCTATCATCAAGGGTATTGAAGCGAACGACTGCGCATAATTAGTGATGGTGGCTTGCGAGGCGATGTCACTTCTCTCAAATATTAAACCTCCCACCTTGAATTTCTCGACATAGCGCTGGGCCAGCGCCCTCGCCTCATCGCCCTTGCTTGGGCTTACTGCCATTATCATAATCTGCGAGATGCGCTCTTGTGGCGACATTTTCAAATAGGTGCTCTCCACCCACATCTCCATCAGTTGTTTATTGGCACGGTTAAGAATCGATGGTGTCACTGCAACAGCTTGCTGCACTCCACAGAGCAGCGCAGCAAGCATGAGCAGTAGTGATTGATGGCGGTTTTTCAAAATCATTTCTTTAAGTTTTTTAGCTGACAAGGCAACAGTAGCCGTCGCACTTCACGGACAAGGCACGCCTTGTCCCTACACGGCTATTTCTTTTTCATGCGTGGGACATCAGTAGCATTAACCACGCGGCCTGAGCGGGTGAGCTGCTTGATGTAGCTCTTCATGTGCTCGCCATAGGGGACAGAGTCAACAAAGGGTCGTGCCCCTTTGCCAAGGGCGTCCATGTGGTCACCACCATTAGCAAGGTAGTCGATAGTGCCTATCAGGTATTTCTTGTTTGGGTTGATTTTCTTGCCGCCCAGCTTTGCCGTCGTAATCTTAGGATTGCTCTCATCACCAGTGTATTCCACATAGAATTCCTTACTCAGGGCATCACCGCCGCGAGTGGCCATCACCCTCAGAGCCTCTAGCAGGTCGGCACCTGTCACCTCCACTACCACAAAGCGGTTGTCGAAGGGGAACATCGAGCCTATCAAGCCCTCGGTGACATTGCCCTTGGGCATCGACTGGCGGATGCCACCTTTGTTCATTATCACGCCGTCAATCTTCTTGAAGCCTGTGATGCCGGGCATCATCTCCATCACAGCGTCGCACAGCCAGTTTTGCGACTCTATGCTGCCATCTTTCATGGCGAGGGCCGAGGTACCAAGCACATTGTTCATCACGCTGTCAACCTTAAACTTGTAAGGAGCAAGCCAGGCCCTCATTGCAGGATAATCGGCTTTAACGTCAAAACTCTTGTCTAGCTTCACTAGACCATACTTTACACTGAAGTCATCAAGGTCGATATCATAAGTGCCAATGTACTTACCGGTCTTGCCATTCTGCCCGATGGTTATGATCTTGCCATCGGCATTGCGCACCTTAGTGCGAGGGTCACCAGGCTCAAGCAGTGTGTGAGTGTGACCACCCACTATCATGTCGATGTAATGCGACTTAGTGGCAATGATAGAATCCCCCACCAGTCCCACAGTCTCGGGATAATACCCAATGTGCGACACCATCACGGTGAAATCCACCTTCTGCACTTCCTTTAGGTATTTGGCGGTGGCGTCGGCAACCACGGCGTTGTCAAGATAAACCACACCTTTATATTTGTCGTCACTGATAAGACCCTTAGGATCAACGTTGATGCCAAAGAAACCTATGCGCTTGCCCTCAACGGTACGGATGCTATAGGGCTGTAGCACATCGGCAAGTGGCGTGTTGCTGAAGTCATAGTTGGCACTAAGCTTCACCGCCTTGATATTCTTATAATACTTGGCGAGCTCGTCGATGCCGTTGTCAAACTCATGGTTGCCCACGATAATCATGTCATAACCCAGGCTGTCGATAGCGGCATATTCTACCTCGCCCCTAAACAGAGAGAAATACAATGTGCCTTGCACGGCATCGCCGGCATGAACGGCAATCACGTTCTTGTTGTTGCGGCGTATCTCGTCCATAGCAGCCCGATGACGGAACAATCCGCCCAAATCACCGTTTGGCTCAATCTGGCTATGAGTGTCGTTAGCACTAATCACAATCAAGTGCTCGGCCTGCACATTAGCAGCAGCAATAACTGCAATAGCAATAGCAAGAATAATTTTTGAGAACTTCTTCATAGAGATCTTGTTTTAAAATTAATAATTCTACGAAATTAAATATTTTATTCCTATCACAACCTATATCCACTCTTTTTTTTGCATTTTTTAGGGAAAAAGTGTGCGTGTGCGATGTAAGTTTACTGTTAGTGTTTAAATATAGCAGAGTTAATTTAAATATAGCAGAGTTAAGCACTTCGCTAGAAAATCTATAATGCCTAGATCATCTATAATATCTAGAAGTTCTAGAAAAAAAACAAGAAACTCAAAACTTTTTACTACTTTTGCACTATGAACCTAAGTGAGCATTTTATTCAGCAAATCCACGACCTCTTGCCCGGTGACGAGGCAAGTGCCATGCTGCACGCCATTGAGAGCAGTGAGCCGGTAGTGGCGGTGAGATTCAACGACAGCAAGGGCTTCTTGCCGCCAGCCTCGCTCGAGCACGTGCCCTGGTGTGAGATGGGCGCCTATTTGAGCCAGCGACCGCAGTTCACCAGCGACCCGCACTTCCATGCCGGTAGCTACTATGTGCAAGATGCCTCGTCGATGTTCATCTACCATGTGATAAAGAGCCTGGTCAACAAGCCAGTCACCTATCTTGACCTGTGCGCCGCACCCGGTGGCAAGACCACTGCCGTCTTGCAGGCATTGCCGCAGCGAAGCGTGGTGGTCGCCAACGAGATAGTGCCCACACGGGCGCAAGTGCTGCGCGAGAACGTCGTCAAGTGGGGAGCCAACAACTGCATGGTGACCAACGACGCGCCAAAAACTCTAGGCAAGCTTGAAAACGCCTTCGACGTCATCGCTGCCGACGTGCCTTGCAGCGGCGAGGGAATGTTCCGAAAAGACGACGAGGCCATCGCGCAATGGTCACCACAACTTGTGGCACAATGCGCTGCACGACAGCGTGAGATTCTCAGCGACATCTGGCCAGCCCTCAAGCCTGGAGGACTGCTCATCTACAGCACCTGCACCTATAATATCTACGAGAACGAGCGCATGGCGCTTTATATCGCCAACGAATTGGGTGCCAGCTTTGTAGAGGTTCACATCGACACATCATGGAACATCACTGGCGACCTCTCGGGCAGCGACATCCCTTGCTACCGTTTCCTGCCGCACAAGACTCGTGGAGAAGGCTTGTTTTTGTGTGTACTGAAAAAAGTGGAGAGTGCAGAGTGGAGAGTGCAGAGTATAAAACCGTCGAGACAAAAAAAGCAAAATGCCAATTCAAAGATTCCCAAGGAAGCATCTTCATGGCTTGACGGTGATTATGAGTTAAACGAGAATAACGGCATCATAGTAGCAACAAATAAGCACCTTAAAGAATCAATTTCAACCAACACCAACAAATTACACGTTATCAAAGGATTGAATATCGAGGCTGGAGCGATAAAAGGTAATAAAATTATCCCCTCTCATCAACTTGCCATGTCGCCTAAACTCAAAGATGAAGCCTTCGAAAAGTGCGAAGTGGATTACCGCACAGCAATAGCCTACTTACGTGGTGAGTCTATAACCATTAACGCTCCACGAGGATTTGTCTTGATTACCTACAAGAATGCCATTTTGGGCTTCGTCAATAACTTAGGCAACCGCGCAAACAATCTCTATCCCAAAAACTGGAGGATATTGAGCACTCACCTGCCTGATAAACCCATTTCGCTAATCGGATAAACTTTCCCAAGTAAGACAAGGTCAGACTAATTCAGATATAGTCGGACAATCCAAGCAAAAAACTAAAAAAACACCATTTCATTGAAAAAAATGAGTGTTTTTCAAAGTTTTTTTCTATTTTTGTAAGTTAAATTAGACTTATTGGCATCATTTTTGTTGATGTCGTTTGCATAAATTGCAATATTTTAGCTTGTTAAGAGTTGGGAAAGACAATATCACATAAGATTTGGAAGGCGCTGAAATGGATCCTCGGCATCCTGCTGGTGCTCATCATAGCGCTGCCTTTCTTGCTCTACATTCCCTGGGTGCAGAACAAAGCCAAGGACATTGCTTGCCACTATGTGAAGGAAAAGACAGGCATGGACTTGAGCATAGGCAGGATACTGGTCAAGTTCCCGCTCGATATCGCCATCGATGACATGACGCTGCTCGATGAGCATGGCGACACCATGGTGGTGGCAAAGCGGTTCACCGCCGATGTGGCTGTGAAGCCACTGCTCAACAAGCGCTTTGAGATTGATGAAGCCACGCTCGAAGACGGCAAGTACCGCCTCGTCACTGGCGACGCCTCGATGCTGCTGCGCGCCGACGTGAAGCACTGCCGCCTCACTGGCGCCGACATCAACCTCGACAGCCACAAAATCAACCTGCTCGATGGCGAACTCACGGGAGGTAAAGTGCAGCTAGCGCTCTACTCTCACAAGTCATATAACGACGGCGACACCACCAAAGCTGAGCCATGGAGAATACAGGCTGGCAAGCTTGTTCTCAACGACATAGACTACTCCATGATTATGGAGCCCACCATCCACAAGATGGAGGCCCACCTGGCAAGGGCCGAGCTCAAAGACGGCCTTGTTGATACCGGACTTCACACCGTGGATGCCAAGTCGCTCAAGGTTGACAGCATCGACTGCAAATATATCTACCCGAGCAAGCAGCTAGCGACAACTTATGAGAAGCATTACCCCACACCTCCAAAGATAGAAGACCCAAGCGACACAGTGCCCTGGACAGTGCGCGGCGACACAATCGTGCTCAAAGGCTCTCACGCCGTCTATGCCGAGAAAGGCAAGACGCCTGGCAAAGGCCTGGACATGAGCCACGTGGAAGTGAGCGACCTCGATTTCACTGTCACCGACTTCTACAACCGCGGCTCCATCGTGTCGGTTCCCCTGAAAGAGCTCAGAGCCCGCGAGCGTGGCGGGCTTGAGATTCGTGATGCCCACGGCAAGGTAGATGTGAGCTCGCAAGACATTCAGGCCAGGGACTTCACGCTCCAAACCAAGAACAGCACCATCCACCTCGACGGAAAGGTAGATATGAGCACCATCGACGAGAACCCCACGGGAAGCATGAACATCACTACCGACGCCACAGTTGACCTGAGGGAAATAGGCACGGTGATGCCATCGATGGCGGGGGCCACAAAATTCATACCTAAGAATCATCCTGTTAAATTCAAGGGCAAGTTTGAGGGCAACACACGCGACCTCGACATCACAGGCGGTGAGCTGCAAATTCCTGGGTTTGTGAAGGCTAAAGTTGATGGAAACATTAAGAACATCACCGACCCATCGCGGCTGCAAGCCGACGTGGACCTCGACGCCAATATCGACAACATTGATTTTGCCAAGAAAGAGTTTCTCAACAATGACCTTCAAAAACAGGTGAATGTGGTGCCTATGAACCTCAAGGGAAATATCAAATATAACCCCAAGAGTGTGGCTGGCAACATCGACATGAAACTCAAATCGGGAGGCAGCCTCGTGGGAAAAGGAAGCTATGAGTTCAACAGCGACCGCTACACAGTGGATGCCACAGCCAAGTCGTTGCCAGTGAAGAAACTGGTGCCACAAGTGGATGTGAACACTGTGAGCGCTCACATCAAGGCCGACGGGCATGGCTTTGACCTGCTGGCTGACAACACCACAGTGAACGCTCAGATACAACTCAACGATATTGACTATGCTGGCAAGCACTACCGCAACTATGATGCCGACGTGAAGCTAAATGGCACACACTTCGACGCCAAAGTCAATGCTCGTAATCGTGGCAACATGGCGGCAAAGGGCAGCTTTGACCCCAAGACGGAGAGATATGACATCGACGCCACATTCAACTCCTTCCCCGTGCAAGAAATTGCTCCACAGCTGGGCGTGGACAACCTCACTGCATCGGTGAAAGCTAAAGGCCAAAAATTTGACCTCCTCAATCCCAACACACGCATCAATGCCGACATCGACCTGCAAAGCGTGGTTTATAACAATAAAGCCTATAAAGACCTGAAAGGCAATATCTCCCTTGACGGAAACTCCTTTGAGGGGCACATCAACTCGGCAAACCCCAACTGCGACGTCTATGCCGACGTGAATGGCACTATCCTGGGCGACACCTACGACGTCAACCTCAAGGGCAACATACGCGACCTCGACTTGCAGGCATTAAACTTGATGGACATGCCATGCAACGGCAGTGGCGATATTGAGCTGCATGGACAATTCAACCCCAAATCCAACGAATACAAAGGCACGATGACGCTCAATGAGCTGGACTGGACCCTCGACAAAGAGCGCATATTCACCGAGAAAGCCGATATCGCATTCGACCTCAACAACAGCTCATCATCATTGAATTTCAATGAGCAGAGCAATCACGTCGATTTCAACTCGCCACACAGCGTGAACGACCTGATGAAGAGTTTTGACCGCTGCTTAGAAGTTGCCGGGCAACAATACAAGAGGGTTGACCTCAACGTGAATGAGGTTGCCGATGAAGTGCCGCAGTTTAATCTGAAAATGAAGATGGGACCCAGCGGCATCATTCAACGCTATTTGGGAAAATGGGACATCGACTTCAGAGACTTGCAGGCCGATTTGTCGAAGGACTCCACTCTCCATGCCCATGCCGAGGCCACTAACCTGGGTTACGGGTCACACGTCATTGACCGCTTGAGTCTCAACCTCGACGAGCAAGACAGGACCATAGACTACAACTTGCGCATGGAAAACAAAAAGGGGTCGTGGGACGACATGGCGCAAGTGGATATCACCGGCTCGGCCAAAGGCTCTAACGTGAACATGCTCATCAGCCAAAAAAACATCGACAATGAGACTGGATACCACCTGGGGGTTAACGCATTCATAGAAGACTCTGTCATCAGAGCTAACATCATGCCCGACCAACCAATCATTGCCTATAAAAAATGGGACCTCAACAACGACAACTATGTGAAGCTCGACTTCGGTGACAAGCGGCTCGAGGCCGACGTCACGCTGGCGAGAGACTCCAGCCTCATCTCTCTTAAAACCGACCCCATTCAGGTGGAGGGAAAGCAAAATATACTCGCTAACATTAAGAACTTCAGAATTGAGGAGTGGACCAAGATAGTGCCATCGCTGGAATCGGTGTCGGGAATTATGGATGCCGACGTAGAACTGTCCTACGATGGCCGCAACTTTGAAGGTGACGGTGAAGTGCAACTGCGCAAGTTCACCTACAACCACATGCCCGAGGGCGATTTCAAACTAAGAACCAATCTAACTTTAGACCCGCAAAACTCGAGCACCAACATCACCGCCAACCTCAACATCGACGGCTCGGATGTGGCACTAGCCTATGGCGCGATTGGCGACAGCACCGCCACTAATCCTCTTAATGTGAAAGTAGATCTCAACAAGTTCCCAATAAGAAAAATATCACCTCTCATCCCAGGAAGAATGGTTCTGCTCGATGGCTTTGCGGGCGGCGAGCTCACCATTGACGGCTCTCTCGACCAACCACTCGTGAACGGCTACCTCGTGAGCGACACCGCCTATGTGAAACTGCCACGATATGGCAGCTCACTACGCCTGTCAGAAAAGCAAATCGACATCAACGACAACGTCATTGTTTTTGACAACTATCAAATCTATGGCTTGAACAACAATGCTGCACGCCTCAACGGCTCGGTAGATTTCAAGTCGTTTGATGACATCAAGATGGATCTTGACCTCAAGGGCAAGAACATTCAATTCTTCGGAAGCACGCAAAGGCGATTCTCTGAAATATTTGGTGATGGATTTATCGACATCGACGGCAACATCAAGTCACGAAACAACCTCACTGCAGTTAATGCCGACGTGAGACTGCTATCGGGGTCAAACATTACCTATGTGATGCAAGACGATGTCAACTCGCTAGTCAACCACAGTGCCACCGAGGGAATGGTGACTTTTGTAAATCCTAACGACACAGCTTGGTACAAAGAGACTATCATCACTGGTGGAACCACCCCATCAGCACTGAACGTCCTGGTAAACATCGACGTGGAAAAAGGTGCAAAAATCAACGCATTCCTTCAGCCCGAAGGAAAGGACAGGGTGACTGTCGATGGCTCTGGACGACTGAGATACTTGCTGGACTTTGCAGGAAAAGATCACCTCTCAGGCACTTACACCATCTCCTCTGGAGTTGTGAGATACACACCACCAGTAATTAGCCAAAAGATATTCAACCTGGTGGAAGGAAGCAGCCTCACCTGGAATGGAGAAATGCTCAACCCGCAACTCAACCTAAAAGCTACTAACAGAGTTAGAACCAGCGTCAATAACACTAGCGGCAGCGGCTCAAGGCTCGTTGACTTCGACATCATTGCCGAGCTGAAAAATACCCTAAGCAACATCGACCTGAAGTTTGACCTCGATGCCAAGAACGATGCCACTGTGGAGAGCGAGCTGCAGACCTTGACCGAGACGCAACGGTCACAAACTGCCATCAACCTGCTGCTCTACAACTCCTATTCGGGCTCACTGCCCACGGGCGATTTCTCTACAACTGGTGCACTATTCTCGTTCTTGCAATCACAAATCAATAACTGGACTGCCAACAATCTCAAGGGCATTGACCTCTCGTTTGGCATCAATCAATATGAAGGCACACAAAAAGGCAACAGGCTAGAGACAAGCTATAGCTACCGCCTGTCGAAGTCGTTGTTTGGAGAGAGGTTCAAAATCGCTGTAGGTGGAGAATATTCCACCGAGGCCAGCAGCGAGCAGAACTTCTCGCAGAATCTCATCAGCGACATCTCGTTTGAGTATTTGCTCAACCCCACTGGCACCCGTTACCTGCGCCTGTTCAGGCACAAGGGCCTGGAAAGTGTGCTCGAAGGCGAAGTGACAGTGACTGGCATCAGCTTTGTGATGAAGCACAAACTCTCATCGTTAAAAGACCTGTTCAAGTGGATGCACAAGTCCAAAAACAACGAGTTGCAACAGGACAGCATCCCACAACCAGTCACCGAGACCAGCAACGAGCAAGCTCCAGCAAGTACCATTCCTCAACAGTAATTTCTTGGCAAAAAATGACAAGCAACCTCGCTAAAACACTGATAATAACCGCTCTAATAGCAACCTTAGCAGCCTGTTCCACTACCAGCAGGCTGGCCGAGGGAGAAGTCCTTTACACTGGAGTCAAAAAAATTCAGTATAACCAACCCGACAGCGTCAAGATAGCCGACGAGGTGAAAGACCTCATCTTCACTGCGGTGAACGTAAAACCCAACAACCCCCTCTACTCACCCTATATTCGCTCGCCTTTCCCCATAGGCCTGTGGGTCTATAACCACTGGGACGAGAACTCTAAAGGTCTCAAAGGATGGCTCTACAAGAAGCTCGTAGCAAAGCCTGTGCTCATCAGTCGTGTAAGGCCCGAGACACGTGTCAACATGATCAACGAGCTGCTACAAAGCAATGGCTACTTCGACTCACATTCGTCCTATTCACTTAACTATAGCGACAAAAACCAGAAAAAGGCAAAAATCACCTACGAGGTTAATGTGCGAGCACCTTACACTTTAGGCGACATAAGTTACATCAACGAAGACACTCCGCTTTCCAACCTCATCGACTCGGTGGCCCGCAACAATAAATATTTCAAGACTGGGAGCCGATATTGCCTTGACTCGCTCAATAACGTGAGAATCGACATCGCCAACCAACTGCGAAACAGAGGCTACTATTTCTTCAGGCCAGAATATATCGAGTACCTTGCCGATAGCGTGACGCAAAAAGGCGTCATCAACATGCAACTGATAAAATCGGCCAACATCCCCAATCAGGCCTCCATCAAATATCTCTCTAACGACATAACGGTGAGAGTGAACGATGAGAAATTAGGAGGAACCCCCGACACCGTTGTAGAGAAATACTGCACCATCATCAAGATGCAGCCCGTTCACGTGAGCGACAAGCTAATCAACTCCTGCATTAGAGGCAGAAAAGGACGCCCATTCCGTGTAGGAAACATGGACTTGATACAGATGTATCTTGCCCGAACAGGCATCTTCAGCAACATCAACATACAAGCCACTCCGCGCGACACGGTGCTCGACAACGGCTACGGGCTCATAGACCTTGACGTGGCATGCACGCTCGACAAGCCCCTTGAGCTGAAAGTAGAGGCCAAAGCCACCACAAAAAACACCAGCTTCATAGGGCCTGGACTGGGGCTCGGCATCAAGCACAAGAACATATTTGGAGGTGGCGAGCAGCTCAGTGCCGACTTGACAGCAGCCTACGAGTGGCAAACGGGCAAAGGCAATGCCTATAAGAACTCCGACTTCAACAGCTACCAAGTGGGGCTCGAAGTGGGGCTGTCTATCCCCAGGCTCCTGGCACCACGATTTATCGACCGAGCCAGACGCTACACCAACTGGACAAAGTTTTCGATAGGTGGCGAGTTCATGAATCGCCCCAAATACTTCAAGATGGCGCGGGTGAGTGCCGAGATGACCTGGGAGTGGCACTCCAGGAGATATTCTCAGCACAAACTCACTCCATTCAAACTGACCTACTCTAACCTGCTGAGCACTACTGCCGCTTTTGACTCGGCCTATTTTCACAACCGAGCCATCGCTCAGAGTTTTGATGATGTCTTCATCCCGCAGATGAGTTACACCTATACCCTCGACCGCACTTTTGGCAAGAACAACTTCGTGTGGTCAACCACGGTCACCGAGGCTGGCAATCTGTGCTATCTAATTTGGAGGGCGTGTGGCGTGGAGAAAGGCAACATGCACATCCTCAACACCTACTTCTCGCAGTTTATCAAGGCTCACACGCAACTGGTGTGGACAAGGGCACTTTTTGGGGAGCACCAGTTAGTGACGCGGGTGTTCCTCGGAGCAGCACATGCCTACGGCAACTACGAAGAGGTGCCCTACATGGAGCAGTTCTACATTGGCGGCTCTAACTCCTTGCGCGGCTTTGCGGTGAGGACAGTAGGCCCTGGCAGCTATCGACCGCAAGTTCTCGACCGCAACTCCTATTACGACCAAACCGGCACTTTCAAGTTTGAGGCCAACGTCGAATACCGGTTCCCATTATTTGGATATCTTAAAGGTGCAATCTTTGTTGACGCCGGAAACGTGTGGCTGCTCAAAGATGACGAGTTCAGGCCTGGAGGCAAGCTCGAAGGCAAGAATTTCTTCAAAGAGCTGGCCCTCAACACTGGTGTGGGACTGAGATTTGACATGGGAATGATAGTGCTGCGTGCCGACCTGGGCATTGCCCTGCACGCACCTTACAACACTAGCAAAAAGGGATATTTCAACATTCCTAAATTCAGCGACGGGCTAGCGTTCCACATCGCCATTGGCTATCCATTCTAGGAGGCCTGGCCTTGAGAAGTGTCGCCAGTGGAGTCAGGATGATGACGATGACGGCGATGATGACGGCGAAGACGGCGCGACTTGCGCGAGAACACATATTTGCGAAGAACATGACCTCCTATCAAGCGCATAACGCCTAAAGCAGCAAAAGCTCCTATCACATCGGCAACAATATCAACATGGTCAAATTCTCGACCTAGACCCATCGCCAGCTGACATGCCTCGGTGAGCAGCCCCATCATCGAGGCAAACACCGTTAAAGCCAACTCCACATTAATGCGTGTGTGATGAGGACTCTTATATTTTGTGTAGTCATACAGATAAACCGCGTTCAAGAAAAAGAATAGCAAAAAGTGGATCATCTTGTCGGAATGCTTGAATTTCAGCCAAGCAAGCCACGAGCTTTGCAAGCTACTCGACGGTGTGAGCAGAAGATACACAACAAGAGCTGTCGCCATCACCGAGAGCACTCCCACAGGTATTATATTTAATAGTTTCTTCATTTATGTTTTAATTACGCACTTTAAAAGGCTATGTAATCAATCCCTATTATTTTTGAGCCTGCAAAATTAAGCATTTTTCTTCTCTTATAGGCTATTATAACCACTTTTTTAGGGGAGAAATGAAAAAAATGAGCTATTTTTCCTTTACGACCTTTGTCATTTAGGCCATTATTCTTACTTTTGTATTATAAAAAACTTATTTCCAGATGACTCAGTAGCAAAATGAGCAAACTCACTGATTTTTTCTCGATGTCGAAGCAAGAGCGCACGGGCGCATGGTTGATTGCACTACTGATTGTGGTGCTCCTTGCAGCTGCTGGCATTGAGAGGAAATGCTCTCATAGCGATGTGAGCCCACAAGAGGCCAAGAGCATGAACGAGCGTGTGGAGAAAGCCCAGAAAAGCAAGCCTAAAGAGAAGCTCAAGCACAACAAGAATAAAGACCGCAAGCAAGGCAAGAGCCAAAACGAGAGCAAGAGCAAGAAAAAGGACAAAAAATCTGCCACAAAAACTAGTCCGAAAAAAGCGAAAACTACCCCTAAAGAAAAGAGCAACAATCAAAGCAGCAACAGCCACCAACGAGAGTTACAACCAGTGCCACAATTCTGAATGTCACCATTGTGAAGCACGATGTGAGAGCTAAGCTGACAAGGAACAAGCTGACGAGGCAATAGTTGTTAGTTTAGAGTTAACAGTTTAGAGTTAATAATGGTGGTTGCGTTGCCAATAGTCTCAACACTGCCTTCCATAAACGACAAACCATAAACGACAAACCATAAACGATAAACCATAAACGATAAACCATAAACGATAAACCATAAACGATAAACCATAAACGATAAACCATAAACGACATCCCTTCCTACTTCCAGAGCTATCACTTCCTGGGCGCGGGCACTTCGTGGTGCTCATAGACATTCCTCTTGGGACGAGGCACCTTGCCACGCCTCTCGCGTTGTTTCTTCTTCTTAGCCGCAATGGTCTTCATCATCTCGAAGCCCTTGTCGTAGAGCACTATCGACTCGTCGGTGCGCTGACGAGCGGGCGTGCACTTAAACAACACAAGATAAATCTTCACACCATTGCGAAGCACTGCCGACGCTAGGCATCCGCCAGCGGCACGCGTGGTGCCAGTCTTCACGCCTATGCAGCCGTCGTAGCGGTCAAAGAGGCGGTTAGTGCTCTTGAGGTGTATCTTCTTGCCTGCCGTTGTGGTGATGTCGCGAGACGGAGTGGAGACAATCTCGGCAAAGTCCTTATTCTCCATGCAGTAACGCTGCAGCTTCATCATGTCGATGGCAGTAGTGTAGTGGTTCTCGTTGGGCAAGCCATGAGCATTAACAAAATGAGTGTTCTTCATTCCCAGCTCACGGGCCTTCTTGTTCATAAGGTCGGCAAAGGGCACCGAGTCGGGAGCCGCAAGAAACTCGCCTATGGCATGAGCCGACCCGTTATCGCTAGGCAACATGGCACGATAGAGCAAGTCGCGGAGCACATACTTCTCGCCGCTCCTCACTCTGGCACCCTCCACGGCGGCAGCCTTGGCACTAATGGTTACCACCTCTGAAAGCCTGCCACTCTCGCAAGCCAGGATGCAAGTCATCATCTTTGTCATGCTGGCAGGATACATGCGCTTGTCGGGGTTCTTGCTGCTAAGCACGGTGCCCGTCTCAGCGTCAATCATGAGCCAAGCCTCGGCGCTCAAAGCGCTAAGCTCGGCATCAACGGTGTCTTTAGGAAATGAGGGGTCGTCAAGAGCCGCACTGTATATAGCTGGGTTGTCGGGCGCAGTTATAGCCAACGCCTGAGCACATGTTGCCAGCACTAGCAGGCACATCGTCACAGCCCAACGCAGCTTAACTGATTGTATTATACTCTTTATTATTTTCATTACTCGTCTTGATCCGTGACTGCTAACCTTTGTAACAGCCAAGGAATTGCAAAGGTATAAATAACAACGATAAAAACAATCAAAAATTACATTTTTTTAGATTTTTTATGCAATTCGTGATACGGAAAGCTCGATTATGAATTAAGAGTTATGTAGGGACAAGACGTGCCTTGTCCACCAAAGAGTTTAAAGGTTACAGTGCCCATAATCTCAACTCTTTCTTCCATAAACCATAAACGAAAAGCCATAAACCATAAACGAAAAGCCACAAACCATAAACGATAAACCATAAACGATAAACCATAAACCATAAACGATAAACGAAATCCCCTGCACCAATCGTTTAAAATAATGCAGGGATAATGCGGCAAACCAAGTTTTTTTTACTACTTTTGTAAAAAAATCATCAAGCACAATGGAGACACTTCACATTTCTAGCACCCAGAACCCGCTCATCAAGCGACTGATGGCATTGCAGCACAAGTCACAGCTGCGGCGAAGCCAGCAGCGCATCGTCGTCGAGGGAGCCCGCGAGCTACAGCACTGCGTGGATGCCGGCTTCAACGTCGAGACGGTGATCCACTGCCCCAGCCTGTTCAACCCCAGCCACCTACACCTTGCCCCTGCCACCCAGCTGGTAGAGGTCACCCCACAGGTCTATGACAAGATTGCCTATCGAGGCTCTACCGAGGGCGTGATGGCCATCGTCGAGCCACGCACGCTAGCACTCTCCCAGCTTGAACTGGGCAACAACCCGCTCATCGTAGTGCTCGAGGGAGTGGAGAAGCCCGGCAACATTGGAGCTGTGCTGCGCAGTGCCGACGCCGCCCGCGCCACCGCCGTCATCGTGTGCGACCCATTGACCGACCTCTACAATCCCAACCTCATCCGCAGCTCCATCGGAGCCATCTTCACCGTGCCCTGTGTGGCGTGCACAAGCGATGAGTGTATCAGCTTCCTCAAGCACCACGGCATCAACATCCTCACCGCGCAGTTACAGGACAGCGAGCCCTACTACCACACCCCCATGTGCGGACCCACGGCCATCGTCATGGGCACCGAGGCAACAGGCCTGACCAGCGCCTGGCGCCAAGCCGCCACAGCCCACATTCGCATCCCCATGCAAGGCTCCCTCGACTCGCTCAACGTCTCGGTCTCCACTGCCATCCTCCTCTTCGAAGCCGTGCGCCAAAGAATCACCAGCCACTAATCACCCCTGATGCAAAATAATTACGGCAACTCTTGTCAACCACATCACCAGCACGCATGATTGTGTCAAACGATTATATACTGGTAATGAAGAGGCTTTCTAACTTTTAAGCTTTAATCGCAAAAAACTGTGTTTTAACAAAAGAAATATTCAAATAATGTGAATTGTGGGGTGATTTTTGGTATATATTTGGATATTTCAAGATTTTTGCTGAATTTTGTAGGTTAATATTGCAAACTGCAAGATCTATAGATTATGAGATACTGGATTACACTGTTGACACTGGCAGCGCTTAGCTTCTCTGGCTGGGCAGGTGATTTTGCCAGCGGCGGCATCGAGTATAGCCTCACAGGGCACCACGGCGAGGTGGCTGTGGATGCCCGCATTGTGGATGGGCTGAATGCCTACGAGGGCACATGCCTCATCCCCAGCACGGTGACCTATGGCGGTGAGAGCTACCGCGTCACGGCTATAGCCCCAGGAGCCTTTGCCCACTCGCAGGTGACAGAGGTGGTGGTGCCCAACTCGGTGACACGCATCGGCGAGAGCGCCTTTGCCCACGCCAGCACTCTCACGAGCGTGACGCTGCCGCTGGAGCTCGAGGCCATCCCCGACCACTGCTTCACCGGCACTGGCCTCGTGAACATCGTGCTCCCCGAGGGCGTGAAAGACGTGGGTGAGGGAGCGTTCCAGGACTGCACGCTGCTCCACACGGTGATGCTGCCGCAGTCGCTGGAGTTTATCGACGACTATGCCTTCGACGGCTGCCACAACCTCTATGAAATATACTGCGCCGCCAAGCTGGCGCCCATCACCCTGGGCGACCACACCTTCGGCGGCATGGCAGGAGTCGATCTCGTTGTTGCCGACGAAGAGACCATCGACGCCTACAGCGACGACACTGCATGGGGCAACGACACTACGTTCACCCTCTACCCTAGCGAGGACTTCTACCCCACTATGGATCTGGGTGGCGAGCCCTACTGCCAAGACTGGAAGAGAATAAACCTCGCAGGCAACCTCGCCTATAAGATATATGACGAGAACGACGAGCTGGTGGCAGTGACATCGGCAAGCAATTACTACCTGCCAGCCCTCGATCACGACACCAGCTACACCATCGTTCCCACCACACTGCTCACCGACAGCGACCCGCTCACCGTGGCGGTGGAAAAGACTACCGGCATTGAGCAGCTCATCGACGACGCATTCCCTGCCGAGCCCGACCCCATCATAGTGGCGCACTTTGGCACCATTTACATCTACACCGACACCTACATGAAGTGGACCAGCGTGTGGGACATGAGCGGCAGGCTCTACTACCAGCGCATCTCAAGCGACTCGCAGGTAATAGACCTGCCACGCAACAGGGTGTATATTGTGAAGGTGGGTAACTACGTCAAGAAGATTTTTGTTTAAGGTGTAAGTGTTTAGAGGACGAGAGGACAAGAGGACAAGAGGACAAGAGGACAAGAGGACAAGAGGACGAGAGGACAAGAGAACAAGAGAACAAGAGAACAAGAGGACGAGAGGACAAGAGAACGAGAGGACAAGAGGACAAGAGAACAAGAGGACAAAGCAATTGTAGCCGTCACACTTCCTACTTCATACTTCTTACTTCATACTTCTTTCTTCTTACTTCATTCCTTCCACTTAAAAACTATATGACCACTACTAATAATAACAACGACGATGAGCGATTTATGCGGCTGGCGTTGAACGAGGCGCTAGAGGCGCTCAAGCGCGACGAGGTGCCCATAGGTGCCGTGATAGTGAGCCAGGGGCGCGTGATAGCCCGGGGGCACAACCTCACCGAGACACTCACCGACGTCACAGCCCATGCCGAGATGCAGGCCATCACTGCCGCACAAGGCACGCTGGGAGGCAAGTACCTCAAGGACTGCACGCTTTATGTAACCGTGGAGCCCTGCCTGATGTGTGCCGGAGCTCTCGCTTGGAGCCAGATTAACCGAGTGGTTTATGGCGCACCCGACGACAAGCGAGGCTACCGCTGCTTCTGCCACACCCCCTTCCACAAGAAGACCACGGTGAGCGCAGGAGTGCTCGAAGAGCAATGCGCCAAGCTGATGACCGACTTTTTCAAGAAAAAACGAAAGTAAGTGTCAAGTGACAAGTAAAGTCGCTGACGCGACTAACAGATAACTAATAACTCACAGTACAATGAAAACATTTTTTAGACTACAACTTGTCGTTGCCATTGCAGCAGTGTGCTTTGCCAATGGCTATGCGCAAAAAACGACACCGCCAGTGCCCGAAATCTATGACCAGGCCATCGCCAACGCCGAGAAGAAACTCGACGTGGTAGATACCATCGAGGTCATGAGCCACAAGATGGGGCGAAGCATAAAAAACACCGTGGTGCTGCCAGCTCAATATTCACAAAAAGAATACAGATATAAAGCATTTCCCGTCATCTACCTGCTGCATGGCGCATGGGGAAGCTACCGCGACTGGCCACGCAAGGCCGACCTGCGATCGCTGGCGTCGCAATACAGCGTCATCTTCGTGTGCCCCGACGGGCAAGACAGCTGGTACTTCGACTCGCCCATCGACCCCACTTTCCAATTCGAGACCTATATCACCCAAGAGCTGCGTAGCTATGTGGAGTCGCACTACCGCACACTCAATCACCCCAAGTACCGTGCCATCACGGGGCTGAGCATGGGCGGTCATGGCGCGCTGTGGCTCGCCTGGCGACACCCCGACATCTATGGCTCATGCGGCAGCATGAGCGGCGGCGTAGATATCTACAACTTCCCCAACAAATGGAAAATCAATGAGCGCCTGGGCGACTACGAGAGCAACAAAGAGGTGTGGCGCAAGCACTCGGTGTCAAACCTTGTGCCCTCACTAGTGCCATGCCAGAACATCATCATCGACGATGGCAACAAAGACATCTTCATCAATGAGAACAACGCCCTGCACCAAGCCCTCGACAAGCAAGGCATCCCTCACGACTACACCGTGAGGCCAGGAGCACACAACTGGAACTACTGGGTGAACTCGCTCGACTATCATGTGCTGTTCTTCCACAAAGCTTTCAACAGCGGCATTAAATAACTATAACCCTCAACCCACCAATATGAGATACCCTACAATCAAAATATTAGCAGTTCTTACCATACTCTCTTTTTCGTGCATGGGCTGCCGTGCAGGCAACAGCAGCTCACCAGCGTCGGAGCCTAAGGTAAAAACCACCAAGAAGGCTCCAAAGACCACCCACAGCACGGCAAAACCACAGACCCTCAGCAACTCTCAACTGCAAGTGATTGAGGTGAGAAGCGAGAAAATGGGACGCAGCATCTCAAATCTTGTGGTCCTGCCTGAGCAGTATCTCAACGATTCCACCGCCACCTTTGCTGTAGTGTATCTGCTGCATGGATATAGCGACAACTTCATGGCATGGCAAAACCACGTTGACCTCACAAAACATGCCAACAAACGTGGTTTTATTATCGTGTGCCCCGATGGTCAGGACAGCTGGTACTTTGACTCACCCATCGACCCCACTTTCCAGTTCGAGACCTATGTCACCCAAGAGCTGCGTAGCTATGTGGAGTCACACTACCGCACCATCAACGACCGCGAGCACCGTGCCATCACGGGACTGAGCATGGGCGGCCATGGCGCGTTGTGGCTCGCCTGGCGCCATCCCGACATCTACGGAATGTGTGGCAGCATGAGCGGCGGTGTGGATATCACCACCATCAAGGACCACTATAAAATCGACAAGCGGCTGGGCAAGTATGCCGCCAACGAAGCGTTGTGGAAGAGTCATTCGGTAATGAACTTAGTGCCAACCCTCAAGAATGACCAGTTCATCATTATCGACGACGGCACCAGCGACATCTTCATCAAGGACAACCGCGCATTGCACGCCGCACTGCAGCAGCACAAAATCAAGCATGACTACAGTGAGCGACCAGGCCGCCACTCCTGGGACTACTGGACTAAATCGCTTGAGAATCATCTCACAGCGTTTTTCTGTCACATTCAAATGGTTGAGATGGGAGACTGCTGACCTCTCAATTTTTCGAAACATTCCTAAAAAACTTTCTACATTATTATATATGTTATGACAAAGAACAACGCTAAACCAAGAATCCTGATAATCTACACCGGTGGCACCATAGGCATGATTGAGGACCCAGTGAGCAAAGTGCTCAAGCCCTTCGACTTCAGCCACCTCATCGACAACGTGCCTAAAATCAAGAAACTTGACTTCGAGATTGGGAACATCCAGTTTGACCCGCCCATCGACAGCAGCAACATGAACCCCTCGCACTGGAGCAAGATTGCAAGGGAGGTGGAGGCCAACTACGACAACTACGACGGCTTTGTGGTGCTGCACGGCACCGACACAATGGCCTACACCGCCTCGGCACTGAGCTTCATGCTCGAGAACCTCGACAAGCCCGTGATCATCACCGGCTCGCAACTGCCCATTGGTGAGGTGCGCACCGACGGCGAAGAGAACCTGCTCACCGCACTGCAAATTGCTGCCGCCCGCAACACCAAGGGCGAAGCAATGATTCGGGAGGTGGCCATCCTCTTCGAGAATCACCTGCTCCGCGGCAATCGCAGCTCCAAGGTGAGCGCCGACAACTTCAACGCCTTCATGAGCAACAACTATCCCGAGCTGGCAAGCATAGGCCTCGGCATCAGCTATCGCGAGAAAGTGCTATACCGCTCCGACCACAACCGCCCGCTCATCGTTCACGAAACGATGGACACCAATGTGATGTTTATCGTCCTGCACCCAGGACTCACCCGAGAGATGCTTGAGTATCAGCTCAACACGCCATCGGTAAAGGGCATTGTCCTCATGACCTATGGCGCTGGCAACAGCCCCAGCGACGAGTGGTTCACCAAGCCTATAGCCCAGGCCGTGGAACGTGGCATCGTCATCTTGAATGTCACTCAGTGCGGCAACGGCTCGGTCAACAGCACCCTCTACGACACAGGCAACACACTGGCCAAAGCCGGAGTAATCAGCGGCCACGACATCACCAGCGAGGCAGCCATCACCAAGATGATGTACCTCTTTGGTAAAGGCATGACCACCAGCCAAGTGAAGAAATACTTGCAACGCGACATCTGCGGAGAAATGACAGTAGATAATTAACTCATAGTCCGAGAATTCCGTTCCCCGTTCCACCTATAAAAAAACACTATGCTAGCAAGACTCATTCTATCGACCGTAGCTGTTCTTACCACATCAATGATAATGGACAGCGTTGACATCACACCCTGGTGGGTAGCCGCTGTGGTAGCAGTGGTGCTAGGCGCTATAAACACCTTTATAAAACCTATTATCCAGATTCTTTCAATACCTATCACAGTTTTCACCCTTGGGCTTTTCTACTTAGTAGTCAATGGCTTGATGGTGCTGCTATGTGCCAAGATTATTGGAGAGCCACATTTCCATGTTGATGGACTTGGGGCCGCCATCCTTTTCAGCATAATCCTCTCAGCAGTCAACTGGTTAATACACAAGCTCTTTGACCCATCCTAAGCAAAAAAACGCTGACGAGACAATGGTGATATTACGCATTTTTACCATTGCCTCGTCAGCTCGTTATTTCGTCGCCGTGTAAGTTTTATTCGCTCTTGAACTTCAACGAGTTGCGCTCAGCACTCTCGATGCGCTTGTTGCGCCAGCAGCTGCGGCACAACGCCACATAGCGGTCGTCGCCACCTATCTCCACCTGGTTGCCGTCGGTGACAATGTTGCCCTGCGCATCGATGCGCGCATTGATGCTGGTCTTGCGGCCACAAGCACACGTCGATTTAATCTCCTCTATAGAGTCGGCAATCTCAAAGAGACGGCGCGACCCCTCAAAGAGATGCGACTGGAAATCGGTGCGAAGACCATAGCACACCACATTGGTGCCGTAGTCATCCACTATGCGAGCGAGCTGGTCAATCTGCTCCTCACTCAAGAACTGAGCCTCATCAATGAGAATCCAATCTTTCACCACCAGGCTGCTCTCGTAGAGCTCACTCACGTAGTCATAGATATTCATTTCACGATAAATCCAGCTGCACTCACGCTCAATGCCAATGCGAGAGCGTATCACGTTCTCTTTCTCACGGTTATCGATAATGGGCTTCATGCACAAGTATTTAAGGCCTCGCTCCTCAAAGTTATAGGCCTGAGTGAGCAGCAGGGCAGTCTTTGCCGAGCCCATAGTACCATATCTGAAATATAACTTTCCTCGTCCGTTCATAGCAAGCGCAAAGTTATACAATTCCACACCAATTTCAACACTAAAAACAGGAAAGTTATTAACAATATCTATCCTGCCGAAAAAAAAAATTCTTAAAATAAGCGGTATATCAATATTTTCGCTAATTTTGCATGTTATTACGCACATAATCCTCAAAAACAAATATCAAAACTCACTAACAACTATCTTTTATGAATCGTTATTTAAAAACAACTCTTATGGCATCATTAGCGGCTTTGATGGCATTAACTGCTTGCAAATCTGACAAAGATGCTAACGGTTTGGCCATTGAAATCAAGGACGGACAATTCACCCCCGAGGTGCTCTTGGCACTAGGACGAGTGAGCGACCCACAGGTTTCGCCCAACGGCAAGCAAATTCTCTTTAACGTTAACTATCAGGACGTGAAAGAGAACAAGGGAAACAGCGACATCTGGGTTATGGATATTGACGGGAAAACTCCAGCAGTCAACCTCACAAACACTCCCAGTAGCGAGAATAACGCCGTGTGGATTAATGATGGAGCAATGATTGCTTTCCTCTATTGCGACCCTAAAAAGGAGGGCTCTAAGACTCAGGTGTGGGTGATGAATGCCGATGGCAGCAGCCGCAAGCCTGTGAGCGAGCTCGAGAATGGAGTTGACGGCTTTGTCATCTCGCCCGACGGCAACAAGATTGTGATGATCAGCAACGTCAAGTATGGCAAGACCCTGCCCACCGACCACTACCCCGAACTCGACAAGGCTCAGGCACGCATTATCGACGACATGATGTATAAGCACTGGGATCAGTGGGTGACCGAGGTGCCCCATCCTTTTGTCGCCGACTTCACTGGCAACATTGTCAAGAACCCAAAAGACATTCTTGAGGGGACAGAATATGAGTCGCCCATGCTTCCCTGGGGAGGCATCGAGTCGTTCGCCTGGACTGCCGACAGCAAGCAGCTCATTTACACCTGTCGCAAAAAGACTGGCAAGGAATATGCCTTCTCCACTAACAGCGACCTCTACCTCTATGACGTGGCAAGCGGCAAGACCGTGAAGAACCTCACCGAGGGCATGATGGGCTATGACACCAACCCACGCGTGTTCAAAGACAAGATGGCTTTCCTCTCGATGGAGCACGACGGCTATGAGGCCGACAAGAACCGCATCTTCGTCATCGACATGAAGACAGGAGAGAAGAAAGACCTTACCGAGAACTGGGACTATAGCGCCGACGACCTCGCTTGGTCGCCCGACGGCAAGTTCATCTACTTCCTTGCTCCACACATGGGCACTATTCCAATGTTCCGCATCGACGTTGCCACACAGCAGGTTGACACCATCAGCCCCGTTAACCGCAACGAGGAAGACAACAAGTACTACGACTTTGGTGCCATTGTGCCTTTAAAGGATGGCAAAGTAATCACTTTGCGCCACAACTATGCTGAGCCTAACGAGATTTACTGCATGGAACCAGGCAAAGACCCGCTGCAGCTCACACATGTGAATGATGACATCCTCAAGCAGCTCAAGCCCATCACCATCAAGAAAGAGATTGTCAAGACCACCGACGGCAAAGACATGACAGTGTGGGTAGTGCTGCCACCCAACTTCGACGCAAACAAGAAGTATCCTTCTATCTTCTTCTGCGAGGGAGGGCCACAGTCGCCAGTGAGCCAGTTCTTCTCTTATCGCTGGAACTTCCGCCTCATGGCAAGCCAGGGATATGTGGTAATCGCGCCTAACCGCCGCGGTCTGCCAGGCTTTGGCACCGAGTGGAACGCACAAATCAGCCGTGACTACGGAGGCCAGAACATGCGCGACTACATGAGCGCTGCCGAGCACATGAAACAGCAGCCTTACATCGACGGCGACCGCATGGGTGCCGTGGGTGCTAGCTACGGTGGCTACTCTGTATATTGGCTTGCAGGCAACCACAACAACACCTTTGCTTGCTTCCTCGCCCACGCTGGCATCTTCAACCTCGAGGCTCAATATCTTGAGACCGAAGAGATGTGGTTCACTCAATGGGATCTGGGAGGACCAGTATGGGAGAAGAACAATGCCGACGCACAAAAGACCTATCGTGAGGCCAACCCCATCAACTTCGTGGAGAACTGGAACACACCTATCATGATCACCGCTGGCGAGCTCGACTACCGCATCGTCTTCACGCAGGCTTGCCAGGCATTCAATGCAGCACAGATTCGTGGCATACCATCGCGCATGGTGCTCTTCCCCGAGGAGAACCACTGGATTCTGCGTCCACAAAACGCGCTCGTGTGGCATCGTGAGTTCTTCAAGTGGCTCGACACATGGCTAAAGCCTGGCAGCCCAGCCGCTAAAGCCTACAAAGCCGAGCAAGAGGCAAAAGCCAAAATCAAAGCCGTGGAAAACAAGGGACAAGACACCCCAATGCCCGAAACACAGAAAGAACTCCACATCACCAACCCCGACTTGAAATAACACATAAGTGAAATAATTTACTATTCAAGAAGAACGCGTCAGAACAATGATCCTGACGCGTTCTTTTTTTAGAGCAGCCCATAGCCCCTATGATGACTACAATCACATTTAAGGGAACATCGCATCAACAATGCCCCCGCACTACCAACTCGTTAACATAAAAATGTTAGCTCCTATTTCTTTATCGCCGACAAGGCATTGTCGAGCAACAGGAGTTGACCTCGCACTTGCTTGAGGCGCTCCACTACTTCAAACTGTTTAGAGATACCGTCGCGGTTGCGCTTTATCATGGCTTGCGCAGCATCAAGCTTCAAGCCTTTTTCTTTAACGAGATAGTAAATCATCTTGACCGTCTCAATGTCTTTAATGGTATATACCCTCACGTTCTTAGCGTTACGCTTAGGTTTGATTACGGTAAATTCCTTCTCCCAAAACCTTAAAGTGGAAGTGGGAATATTCAAAATCTCAGCTACATCTCCTATTTTATAGAACTTCTTGCTTAGCTTATCATCCATAAATATGTATCTTATTTCAGTTTTTTTGACTATTAAAATGAAGAATTTACGAGCAAAATTACTAACTTTGCACCAATTTTAGATAAATTAGGTTGCGCCTCTGAAATAAAAATGAAAATCTTTGGCTTTTCATTTTGTACTTCTCTCGGCTTGCACTAATTTTCGTGCTAAAGTTACAATGTTTTTGTGATTCGTGCAAGAAAACAATAGGTAAATCAATAAAAACCACATAAAATAATTATGTTGACAGCAAAAGAAATCAGAGAATCTTTCAAGAAGTTTTTTGAACAGCACAACCATCACATCGTGCCATCGGCCCCAATGGTTATTAAAGACGACCCCACCCTCATGTTCACCAATGCTGGCATGAACCAGTTTAAGGACATAATTCTGGGAAACAAAGAACCACAATGGCGACGCGTGGCCGACTCACAGAAGTGCCTGCGCGTGAGTGGCAAGCACAACGACCTTGAGGAGGTGGGACACGACACCTACCACCACACCATGTTTGAGATGCTGGGGAACTGGTCGTTTGGTGACTATTTCAAGAAAGAAGCGATAGACTACTGCTGGGAATATCTTGTTGACGTTTTGAAACTTGACCCAAGCATGATGTATGCAACAGTGTTTGAAGGCTCTCCTAGCGAGGGCCTCGAGCGCGACAATGAGGCGGCAAGCTACTGGGAGCAGCATCTGCCCAAAGACCACATCATCAACGGCAACCGTCACGACAACTTCTGGGAGATGGGCGACACAGGCCCTTGTGGACCATGCTCCGAGCTGCACATCGACCTGCGCAGCGATGAGGAGAAGGCTGCCGTGCCTGGCGCCGAGCTCGTCAACAAAGACAACCCACAAGTGATTGAGATTTGGAACCTTGTGTTCATGCAATATAACCGCAAGGCCGACGGCAGTCTTGAACCCCTGCCAGCCAAGGTGATTGACACTGGCATGGGATTTGAGCGCCTGTGCATGGCTCTGCAAGGCAAGAAGTCTAACTACGACACCGACGTGTTCCAGCCTCTGATTAAGGCCATTGGCACCCTGGCCGGCAAGGACTATGGCAAAGACCACGACACCGACGTGGCAATGCGCGTTGTCGCCGACCATGTGCGCACCATCGCATTCTCTATTGCCGACGGACAGCTGCCCAGCAATGCCAAGGCGGGCTATGTGATTCGTCGCATCTTGCGACGTGCCGTGCGCTACGGCTACACCTTCCTGGGCTTCAAGGAAGCTTTCATGCATCTGCTCGTTGACACCCTCATCGAGTCGATGGGCGAGGCCTACCCCGAGCTGCCTGCACAAGCCGACCTCATCAAGCACGTCATCAAGGAAGAAGAAGACGCCTTCTTGCGCACCCTCGACACCGGCATGAAGATGATCGACGGCGTGATTGCCAAAGCCAAAGCTGAGAACAAGGCCGAAATAGATGGCGCTGTGGCTTTCACCCTATATGACACCTATGGCTTCCCGCTCGACCTCACTGAGCTCATCCTCAAGGAAAACAAGATGACGGTCAACAAGGAGCAGTTTGACGCCGAGATGGCTAAGCAAAAACAGCGCGCACGCAATGCCGCTGCCGTGGAGGCCAGCGACTGGGTAGAGCTGCAAGAAGGGGTCACAGAGTTTGTGGGCTACGACCTCACCGAGTGTGAGACCAAGATACTGCGCTACCGCCATGTGGTGCAAAAGAAGAACGAGTTCTACCAAGTGGTGCTCGCCACCACTCCATTCTATGCCGAGATGGGTGGTCAAGTGGGCGACAAGGGATGGCTCATCAATGGTGACGAGAAGATTGAGATTATCGACACCAAGCGTGAGAACAACCTGCCAGTACACATCGTCAAGAAAATGCCAGCCAACCCAAGCGACACCTTCGTGGCACAAATCGATGTCAAGGCTCGCCAGGCCATTGCCTGCAACCACACCGCCACTCACCTGCTGCACTATGCCCTCAGACAAGTGCTCGGCACCCATGTGGAGCAAAAAGGCTCCTATGTTGACGACCACATGCTGCGCTTCGACTTCTCACATTTCAAGAAGATGACCGACGAAGAAATTCGCCAAGTGGAGCATCTTGCTAACGCTCTCGTGCGACAGACCATCGCTCGTGATGAGCATCGCGAAGTGCCCATCGCCCAGGCCCGTGAGATGGGTGCTATGGCTCTCTTCGGCGAGAAATATGGCGACAAGGTGCGCGTCATCAAGTATGGCGACTCGGTGGAGCTATGTGGTGGCACGCATGTTGCCAACACTGGCAACATTGGCATGATAAAGATTGTGAGCGAGAGCTCTATCGCTGCTGGTATTCGCCGCATTGAGGCAATAACCGCTGCCAATGTGGAGGATGCCATCGACAATATCGAAGACACCCTCAAGGGCATTAAGGAACTGTTTAACAATGCTCCAGACCTCACTGCTGCCATTAACAAGTTCATACTCGAGAACGCCTCACTGCACAAGCAGGTTGACGAGTTCATCAAGGAGCGTGTGAAGATGACAAAGGAGAAACTCTACAAATCATCCACTATGGTGAGCGACATCGCTGTGCTCAAGTTGCAAGGCTTATTTGAGAACGACATCGTCAAGAGTCTGGCTCTCTCTATCAAGGGCGACAAGCAACCTCGAGTGGCATTTATCGCAGCTACCCACTACAACGACAAGCCCATGCTCACTATTGCCCTTAGCGACGACCTCGTGCAAGAAGGCATGAACGCCGGTCAAATCATCCGCGAAGCCGCCAAGCTCATCAAAGGTGGCGGCGGCGGACAGCCTGGTTTCGCTCAAGCTGGTGGCAAGGACGTTAACGGCCTCGATGCCGCCATGAGCAAAATTATTGAAATGCTCTCATAACTTATGAGCTGACAATAGCTCACAAGGCAATGGTAGCCGTTGCACTCAACGGACAAGGCACGCCTTGTCCCTACTTAACACTTTACATTTAACACTTTACATTTAACACTTTACATTTAACACTTTACATCTATGTTGAAAGAAATTTTAGCTATCTCGGGACGTCCCGGACTTTACCGTCTTGTAAAATACGGAAAAAACATCATCATCATCGAAAACATCAGCGACAAGAAACGTGGCACTGCCTACTCTAGAGACAAAGTGATTTCGCTTGGCGACATCTCCATGTACACCGAGAGTGGTGACAAGCCTCTAGGAGAGATTCTTGAGATAATCAAGACAAAATATGACGCAAAACCTCTTGATGCCGCAAAATATAAAGAGCCTGAAGCACTCCAGACTTTCTTCCATGAGATAGTGCCAAACTATGACGTTGACCGAGTGTATAACACCGACATCAAGAAACTCATCAGCTGGTACAACATCCTCATCAACAGCGGCATGACCGATTTCTTGCCAAAAGAGGAGGAGAAAACCGAGGAAGCAAAAGAAGAAAAAGAAGACAAGAAAACCGAAGAATAATCTTTCACAACAAGTGCGCTAAAGGGGGGAGGAAACAACTCCCTCTTTAGCGCATTATTTTATATTATGAGCACCACACCGCGCTTGACAAAAATCATTATCATTGCATTGGCATTGCTGCTGGCACTGTCGGGGGTGTCGTGCGGTGTGATGAAACAAGCCGGCGATGATGACAGCGGCTACCCCACTAAACGTGGACGCACCACAAGCGCCGTGAGGCGAACAGGCGGCAACCACAACCGCGACTGGGCAAAGACCAAACCAAACGATGACGACTTCTACGAGGATCGAGGCATTGACAATGGCCCCACCGCTACCGACGATGAGTGGAAACGACTTGACATAAAACTCGGGCACCGCGACAACAAGAAGCTATATAATGAGATAAAGACCTGGCTGGGCACGCCTTACAGCGGTGGCGGGCACACCAAGCAGGTGGGTGCCGACTGCTCTGGGTTTGTCATGGAGATATATCTCACTGTCTATAACATGCAACTGGAGCGGCGAGGCGGGCTACAATATTACAACAACTGCACACCCATCGACAAGGACGACCTGCGTGAAGGTGACCTCGTGTTTTTCAATAATGGTGATGGAGGGAAAATCACCCATGTGGGCATCTACCTAAAGGACAACAAATTTGCCCACGCCTCTTCGTCGCGTGGCGTGGTAATTGATGACCTTACTGCAAAATACTACGTTAAGCACTTCTTCGCCGCCGGACGCGTGAAGAGATAGAATTCTCTACACTACTCCCCTACCACGTAAGCACCACTCGACTTGATGCTGTAATAAGGCACGCCCTGTTGCTGGCACTCTTTCTCAAGTGCTGGAACATTGTCATCATAGATGTCGCCCGAGAGGACTACAGCTTTAACGTCATATAGTTCCCGCGCCTTGGCGATTGTGGAGTGGTACTGCTTAGTCACCAGCAACACATCAAATTTCACCTCACCGCTATCGCTGGGTTCATAGTTCTTCCATCGCCCCTTAGCCACTGCCACTATCCACTTGTCACACAACAGAGCATAAGGATGCTTGACGATTCCACCCTCAATAGATTTCTTGACAGCATCCTCAACTGTCTCAATCCTGGTAATGCGGTAATGTGCAAGAAATGCCTTGTGCTGCCGCTTGAAGGCGTCAATGTCAAAATCGTGCGACACATCGGGCACCCACAATAGCGCTCGCCCGTGATTATAATACAGCACTGGTGTGGAGTTGAAGGAGTTGAAGATTACCAGTCCCCGCTTTGGCACCATCACATCTACTGCGATGCTGTGAGCCAAGCCTATCGCGAGCATCACCCCAGCTGCCAGCAACCACCTGAAGTTGCGACGGTAGAGCCACAATGCGAGCATCACAAGAATTGCATAATACACCACCACCGCTACCCAGGTGACATAGACCTGGCTGTGCCCCAGGCTCCATGCGCTCAACCATGTGACAGAATCATTGATGAACGCCGTCAGCCAGTCTAGCAGGTCATTGAGCCACCCAGCCGAACTACCCGCAGCCAGCAACAACAGCGCAACGGCACCCACCGTCATAAAGACAGGAAAAACTGGCAAGACCACAAAATTGGCAAGCACCGCCATCACCGACAGGGTGTTGAAATAATAGGCTGTCAGGATTGTTGACGAGAGCATCGCCACTAGTGATGTGAGCAACAACGAGTAAAAATACTTCAGCAGCTTGCTCGACGGATATTTCACATCAACGGTCTGATAGAAAAATATCAACGCTGTCACTGTGATGAAGCTCAACTGAAAACCCACGCTGTATAACGACCCTGGCGAGAAAACAAGAATCACCAGAGCTGCAGCAGCCACCGAGTTTAGAGACACAGATTTGCGGTAGAACAATGTGCCCATAAACACAAAACCAATCATCACAGTAGCTCTAACCACCGACGGCGACATCCCCGTGAGTACATCATAGCCAATCAACAGTAGCAACGTCATCACCAGCCGCAGTTTCTTGGCACGGACGTAGTCGAGAGGGAAGAGCAGCAACCACACAAGCATCGCGATTACCATAATGTGCAAACCGCTCAGGGCTAGCACATGGGCCACGCCAGCCACCGAGAAGCGCTCGCGGGTCTCGGGCGAGATATAATCATCGTTGCCCAGCAGCACGGCAATCAGCATGGTCTGAGTTGACGGAGCAAGCGCAGAGTTCAGAATTTTATGCTCCAACGACTGCCGCAGGTTCTCGGCGCGGGTCATCAGGGTGGGCGACGAGCCTGTTTTCACAACCTCTGCCAGCTTAGTGTGCTGGCGGTAGCGAATGCCCTTATGGTAAAGATGCGACGCATAGTCCATCTCATCGGGGTTACCCAAATTCTTGACAGGCTGAATGTTAAGTGAAAACGCAATCATGTCGCCTGGCACCAGCTCATAATCACAGCCGCTGGTCGAGAGGAGGATGCGCGCCGCTGGCAACTGCGACGAGTTATCACCAAGCCCGAGCAGCTGCACCTGCATTTCCATGCTTCTCTCATGATAGTCGATGTGCTCAACCCTGGCCAGCACAGCCTTGCCATTTATCGCCTTCACATCAAGCTCGGGGGGCATGGCAAGAAAGGCCGCCAGCCACCCCACTGCCATCATAAACATCGACAATGGAATTATATGGACAGCACGCAGCGCAAGAGCCACAGCAGGCGACTTCCTAGCCACAGCCAGCACTATCAAGGCAACCACAGCCACAACTAGCAGCACAACAGGTAGCCAGGCATCAGGCATAAGCCTAAACAGCAAAATGCCCATCACCAAGGGTAATAGCAATCTAAGCACTGGCAATCGCGACAAGAAACTCGGGTTGCCCATAGGCAGGGATTATAGTTCAGTCCATATTCTATAAGACTCAAAGGCCTGCAGCAACAGCATCTCTAGGCCATTCTTGACCGTTGCACCTTGCGCCGCCGAGAGCTTCATGAACATCGTTTCGCTGGGATTATACACCAGGTCATAACACAGATGGGCTGGGGTGATAAAACGGTAAGGAATAGGAGGACTTGCCTCGGTGTGAGGATAGGTGCCAAGAGGCGTGGTGTTCACGATGAGCTTGTGCTCATGAATCATCTGCCGGGTGAGCTCCTCATAGGTAATGGTCTGTGACGACTTTTGTCGCGACACCAGGCTCACCCCTATTCCCAGCGAGTCGAGAACAGCCTTTACTGCCTTGCTAGCTCCGCCCGTACCAAGTATCAGAGCTCTGTCCATCTCGGATGTGAGCAACGCCTCCAGCGAATTCTTGAAGCCCATGAAATCGGAGTTATACCCCACTAGCCTCAACACTCCGCCAGTGCCACCTTTCACAATCTTTACCACATTAACCGCTCCCACCTGACGGGCAGTCTCGTCAAGTTCATCCATGAAAGCCATCACCTGCTCTTTATAAGGTGATGTCACATTCAGGCCGTCAATGTTGGGGTACTCACTCAGCACCGACATCAAGTCGCCCACATCGTCAATCTCAAAGTTGATATAACTGGCATCAATCTCCTCCGAGAGGAACTTCTGGTTGAAGAAATCCATCGAGAAGGAGTGCGACAGCGATTTGCCTATCAAGCCATATATCTTACTTTGCTCTGACATGTGAGTGGAATTATAAGAAAACAAAAAATCTATTAAGAATTCGCAAAATTAATCAAAAATGATAGCACGACCAAATTTTCAGACGTTTTTTTGATAAAAAAAATTGTTCATAACTGCCAAGCTGACGAGGAACAAGCTCACAGGGAAACAGTATTATCGAGAACAAGATGGTCATCGTTATAATCACATTTAACCGTTAGTCTGGAAAAACTCAGGTATCCAAAATAAAAATCAAAAACTTAGCTCAACAACGATGCAGAGATGGTAAAAATACTATAAAAATCTCTCTAAGATTTTGTGGTTATAACAAGTTAGGTTATCTTTGTAGATTAAAATTAGGAAGACAAATATTATGACAACCTATCTCGTTACAGGCGCAGCAGGATTCATTGGCGCCAACTTTTTGAAACATATTCTCGCCAAGTATGGCGACAGTATAAAAGTAATAGTGCTCGATGCGCTCACCTATGCTGGCAACATCGCCTCCATTAAGGAAGAGCTGGAGCTGCCCAATGTGACTTTTATCAGAGGTGACATCAAGGACCACGACGTGGTTTCTAAAATATTCGCCCAGAACGACATCGACTTTGTGGTGAACTTCGCCGCCGAGAGCCATGTGGATCGCAGCATCGAGAACCCGCGGCTCTTCCTCGAGACTAACATTCTGGGAACTCAAAACCTGCTCAACTGCGCCCGCGATGCCTGGTACTGCGGCAAAGACGAAGCTGGCACGCCTCTCTATAAAGAGGGCAAGAAATATCTGCAAATCTCAACCGACGAGGTATATGGCTCGCTCGAGAAAGACTACGATGAGGCACAGCCCTTGCACGTGAGCGACGAGCTCAAGAAGGTGATTGAGGGCCGCAAGAGGCTCACCACCTTTGGCAAGAAGTTCTTCACCGAAGAGACACCGCTGTCGCCACGCTCGCCCTACTCGGCCTCCAAGACCAGTGCCGACATGATAGTGATGGCCTACCATCACACCTACAACTTCCCGGTCAACATCACGCGGTGCAGCAACAACTACGGGCCCTATCATTTCCCCGAGAAACTCATACCACTTGTGATTAACAACATCCTTGAGGGCAAGAAGTTGCCTGTCTATGGCAAGGGGCTGAACGTGCGCGACTGGCTCTATGTTGAGGATCACTGCAAGGCCATCGACTTGGTGCTGCGCAAGGGCAAGACGGGCGAGGTGTATAACATAGGTGGTTTCAACGAGGAGAGCAACATCAACATCGTGCGCCTTATCATCGACACTATTGCACGCATCATGCGCGAGGAGCCTAAGTATCAACAGCTCCTCAAGTGCAAAGTGGAAGATATCAACTACGATCTCATCACCTACGTCACCGACCGCCCAGGACACGACATGCGCTATGCCATCGACCCGACGAAGATCGCCACACAGCTGGGCTGGTACCCCGAGACACCGTTTACCTTGGGCATCGAGAAGACCATACGCTGGAACCTCGACCACCAGCAGTGGATCAGCAACGTGACAAGCGGTGACTACCAGAAATATTACGAGCAGATGTACGGCAACCGATAAAGCAATTCACAATTCATAGTTTTCCTCACTAAAACTAAGAACAAAATAATTAATCGCCAACCATCGTCTGTCGTGTTCAGTAGTGCAAGCGTCAGCTTGTTCAAAACCAATTAAGAACTGAAAAACTAAAAACCACTATGAAAGGTATAGTACTTGCAGGTGGCTCGGGCACACGGCTCTACCCCGTCACCAAAGGCATCTCGAAGCAACTGGTGCCCATCTATGATAAACCGATGATCTACTACCCTATCTCGGTGCTGATGCTTGCCGGAATACGCGATATGCTCATCATCTCCACACCTCACGACCTGCCACAGTTTAAACGACTGCTAGGCACTGGCGAGGATCTAGGCGTGAGGTTCAGCTATGCTGAGCAACCCTCGCCCGACGGACTGGCACAGGCCTTCATCATTGGCGAGAAGTTCATAGGCGACGACACTGTGTGCCTCGTGCTGGGCGACAACATCTTCTATGGCCAGGGTTTTACAGGCATGCTTAAGGACGCCGTGACGCAAACCCACAGCAACAACTGCGCCACACTCTTTGCCTATGCCGTTAAAGACCCCAACCGCTTTGGCGTGGTAGCCTTCGACGAGAATGGCAAAGCGTTCAACATTGAGGAGAAGCCATCTCAGCCCAAGTCAAACTTTGCCGTGACAGGGCTTTACTTCTACCCTAACGACGTGATTGAGGTGGCCAAGAGCATCAAGCCATCGGCACGCGGCGAGCTCGAAATCACTTCCGTCAACCAGCACTACCTCTCTCAAGACCGCGTGATGGTCAAGACGCTGGGCCGCGGCTTCGCCTGGCTCGACACTGGCACGCCGGCCTCGATGCTCAACGCCAGCAATTTCATCGCCACTGTAGAGACCTGCCAGGGCGTGCAAGTGGCGGCCCTTGAAGAGATAGCCTATCGCAAGCAGTGGATCAACGACGACCAGCTACGAGCCCTCGCCACACCACTTGCCAAGAACGACTATGGCAAATACCTACTGAATTTAATTGGGAAAATATGACAAAACCGCACATAATAGATCTGCCCAAAATTTGCGACCCGCGTGGCAACCTCTCGTTCATCGAGAGCGAGGGGCACGTGCCCTTCGAGGTGAAACGCTGCTACTGGATTTATGACGTGCCAGGAGGCATGTTTAGAGGGGGACACGCCTTTATCAATCAAGACGAGTTTATAGTAGCCATGTCGGGGAGTTTTGACGTGGTGCTCAACGATGGCACAAGTGAGCAACGCTTCCACATGGCACGCTCCTACTATGGCCTTTATGTGCCCCGCATGACCTGGCGCGCCATCGACAACTTCTCGACCAACTCGGTGGCCCTGGTGCTCAGCAGCACCCTTTATGACCCAAGCGACTATATCGAAGATTTCAACGACTTTTTAAGGCAGAAAAATGGCTGACATCGACCTACACAAAACCTCCTGCATCGACGATTGCAAAATCATTGAGCTCGACAAGCATCACCATGCCAACGGCAACCTCTCGGTTGTGGAAAATGGAGGACTGGTGCCATTCGACATAAAGCGGGTTTATTACCTCTACGACGTGCCTGGCGGAGAGGAGCGAGGCGGGCACTCACACAAGCACCTCAGGCAATTCATTGTGGCCATCAGCGGCTCGTTTGACGTCGTTATTGAAGATGGCGTAAATCGTCGCACCGTCACTCTTAACCGCCCCTACTTGGGGCTACTCATAGTGCCTGGCATCTGGAGGATCATCAACAATTTCTCATCGGGCTCGGTGTGCCTGGTGCTCGCCTCCGACCATTATGATGAAGCCGATTATGTGCGCGACTATGAAGAGTTTAAACAACTAACATCTACTAAAACAAAGAAATGACTTACAAATTTCTTGACTTGGCTGCTGCCAATGAGCCATATATGGAAGAGCTGCAAGAGGCAGCTTGCAACGTAATTAAATCGGGGAGATACCTCCACGGCGAGCAGACCAGCCTGCTGGAGCAGGAAATCGCTGGGCTGTGCGAGGCTAAGCACTGCATAGCGGTGAGCAACGGGCTCGACGCGCTCAGGCTCATTCTCAGGGCATATATCGAAATGGGAATTCTTCATCACGACGACCATGTGATAGTTCCCGCCAACACCTACATCGCATCGGTGCTCGCCATCAGCGATAATGGCATGACTCCATGCCTGTGCGACGCGCGCCCCGACACTATGAACCTTGACCCGTCGCTCATCGACAACCTCATCACTCCTGCTGTGACAGCCATCATGCCTGTGCACCTCTATGGAACACCATGCTGGAGCAATCAGCTCGTGGACATTGCGCGGCGCTACGACCTCAAGGTGATTGAAGACAATGCCCAGGCCATTGGCGCACGCTCGAGCACGCCAGGCCTCTATGGCACCTACACCACTGGAGGGCTGGGACATGCCAGCGCCGTGAGCTTTTACCCCACCAAGAACCTAGGAGCGCTGGGCGATGCCGGCGCCGTGGTCACTAACGACGAGGACCTGGCTAAGACCGTGCGCGCCATTGCCAACTATGGCAGCGACCGCCGCTATCACAACATCTACCTGGGCCTCAACTGCCGCATCGACGAGATACAGGCCGCCATGCTGCGAGTGAAGCTGCGCTACCTCAACGTGGAGAACATGCGACGCGATGAGGTGGCACGAACCTATAACGAGCTCATCACCAATCCACTGGTCAGGAAGCCCGACATCTTCACCGACATGATACAGATATGGCACCAATATGTGATTCGTGTAGAGAAACGCGACCAGATGCGTGACTATCTCGAGAAGAACGGTGTGATGACCGACATCCACTATGCCACTCCACCACACCGCCAGCCGTGCTACCGCAGGTTCCTCTCTTACAAATTGCCTGTCACCAACGACATCGCCGACCATGCCATCAGTCTGCCCATTGGCCACCCTATCACCAGCGACGACGCCATGCAAATAGCGCAAATTATAAACGACTTTAAAGGATAACCACTGGGGCGTCTTGCCTTCACATGCAATTTGACAGCTACATATATGCCCTGTTCTTGCCGCTGGTGTTTGTGCTATACTGGCTGTTGCGCAACAAGCTGCTGTGGCAAAATATTTTTCTGCTTGCTGCAAGCTATGTTTTCTATGGCTGGTGGGACTGGAGATTTCTGGGACTGATACTAATCACATCATGCACCACATTTCTCACGGGGCTAGTCATTAAGAACGACCACTCCAGGCGGTCAAAGGCTTGGCTTGTGCTTAATCTTATCATCAACCTAGGCATCCTGGCCACCTTCAAGTATTGCAACTTCTTCAAGGACTCGCTTGCCGACATATTAAAACTCTTTGGAGCCAACCCCGACTGGCCCACATTGAACATTGTGCTGCCTGTGGGCATTTCGTTCTACACGCTGCAAGCCATCAGCTACAGCCTCGACGTGTATAACGGCAAGACACAGCCCACGCGCAACGTAGTAGCCTTCTTTGTGTATATTGCTTTCTTCCCTCAGCTGGTGGCAGGGCCCATTGAGCGAGCAAGAAACCTGCTGCCGCAACTGCTCAGGAAAAAGACGTTTGACTACTACAATGCCGTGATAGGCATGCGCCAGATACTGTGGGGGCTGGTGAAAAAACTCGTTATTGCCGACAACCTCGCTGGCTATGTCGATAACCTGCTCTACCACCCATCGGTAATGAGCGCCTCGTCGATAGTGATGGCGGCGATACTCTTTGCCTTCCAGATCTATGCCGACTTCTCGGGATATAGCGACATCGCCATTGGCTCGGCACGCCTGCTCAACATCAGGCTACTGCCCAACTTCAACTACCCCTTCTTTGCTCGCGACATGAAAGAGCTGTGGCAGCGATGGCACATCTCGCTCATGTCATGGCTCAGGGAATACATCTACATCCCGCTTGGCGGCTCGCGACGCGGCAAGTGGCGCACATGCTTCAACATCATGATAGTTTTTGCCATCTCAGGACTGTGGCATGGCGCCGACTGGACTTTCGTGATATGGGGCACTGCAGGCGGCGCGATGGTGCTACCTCATGTATTTCTCAAGAGAAAGAACCGCACTGGCCATGCCCGGCTGAACGACATACCTAAATGCCTGCTCACCTTTGTGGTCTTCGCCCTAATCTTCCTCTCTTTCCGCTCTCCTAACATTGCCCACCTGCAAGAATGTCTCAACACCCTAGTGCATGGCAGCTACCTGTGTGTGCCCATGGGCCTGACGGCAGTCCTTTACTACATCTTGCCCCTCGTGGTGGTGGAGTGGCTTGGCCGCAAGCAGGAGTTCCCACTCATGACCCTGAAGATGCCCACCCTTGCGCGCTGGGCCATCTACTGGGCACTTTTGTTCATCATAGCATTCTATGGTGCAAAAGCCGATATTCAGTACATCTACTTCCAATTCTAGATGCTATGAAAGAGCCGATAAAAAAATTCTGCTTTCGCACTTTGCTTGCCGCCTTGCCGGTGTTTCTCTTCATGGCGCTCTACGTCATCGTTGACCCGTTCCACATCATCCACCCCGTCACCACCGATGCCCAGGGGCGCGACTCTGTGATGGTGAGCAACAACGCGGGTTTCACCTCAATAGAGACCTACCTGCTACATGACGACCAGTATCATTACGACTCGTTCATCTTTGGCTCGTCAATGTCACAAAACTTCAAGGCCAGCTACTGGAAACCCTATCTCGACAGCACCGCCTCCATCCTTCACCTCGACGCCTCGATGGAGACTCTCACGGGCATCATCAACAAGATGCGTTTTCTCAACCGCCATGGCACCACAATCAAGAACGCACTCATCGTCATCGAGGCCGAGATGCTTGGCAGGCGCCCTCTTGACGACGACATTCTCCACACCCAGCACCCAGCCACCACTGGAGCTCTCAACTGGATTAATGTGCACGCCAGGTTCTTCAATGCCTTCCGTAACATCGACCTGGTGAAACAAACACTACTGCCAAGCCAGCACTCCAACGGTTTGCAGCAAGAGGGCATTATCAACGACATCGCACCCAACAGAGTAGATCACCTTAACGAGATGTATTATGCTGAAATTGACTCAATTATAGCTGTTAACCCCAGCAAGTTCTTCACTCCTGAGCGACTAGCAAAACACAAGCGAGCCACGCTGCCCGCCGCCTCACAGCCTGCAATCGATGAGGCTGTTGAAGCGCAGCTCATGACCATCAAGCACATTCTTGATGAGAACCATTCGCGTTACATCATCATCATCCCTCCACGCGCCACCTATCCTCAACTCAAGTGGCACGACCAGTGGGTGATGAGAGCCATCTTCGGGGAAGATAAAGTCCATGACTTCAGTGGCGTTCCTGAGTTGGTCAACGACCAACGTGCCTACTACGATAAAGCCGCCCACCTCATCTCAGCAAAATGCAAACTCTTGCTCGACAGCGCTTATTATGAACAAAGGCACCACAGTATCAACAACCCTTACTACAAACGTCATTGAGTGTCACTTTTTTCTCTGTTTCCTCTAACGAAAAAAATAATTTCTTTCTCTCGACTGGATTATAAATCGGTTTTTTTATCTAAATTTGCACAAACAAAAGTAACGACCACGAGTTATGACATCACAATACAGCTCACAACCTGCCCCTATTGGGGTCTTCGACTCTGGATTTGGCGGTCTCTCAATATTGAGGGAGATAAGAAAAGTGTTGCCGCAATATGACTACATCTTCCTGGGCGACAATGCGCGCGCGCCTTACGGGAACCGCTCGTTCCAACTAGTGTATGAGTTCACGCTACAAGCCGTCAAACACCTCTTCGCACAAGGCTGCCACCTCGTGATCCTGGCCTGCAACACGGCCAGTGCCAAGGCGCTGCGCTCCATCCAGCAACGCGACCTGTGTCGTCTCGACCCTGACCGACGAGTGCTGGGAGTGATACGGCCCACGGTGGAGGCCATTGGCAACATCACCAAGAGCGATAAGGTGGGCATCTTTGGCACGCCAGGCACGGTGCAGAGCCTCTCCTACGACATCGAGATAGCCAAGATGCACCCCCACATCAAGGTTTATAGCCATGCCTGCCCCATGTGGGTGCCACTGGTCGAGAACCGCGAGAGCGACAGCCCGGGAGCCGACTATTTCGTGAAAAAAGACGTGGATGCGCTAATGTCGCAATGCAACGACATCGACTCGATAATACTTGGCTGCACGCACTACCCACTCCTCTATGACAAAATCAGGAAATACACTCCCCAGAACGTGCAAATCATAGAGCAAGGCCCCATCGTGGCCGCCAGCCTGCAGGACTATCTCTGCCGCCATCCCGAGATGGAGCAACGCTGCACCCGTGGTGGCACATGCCAGTACTGCACCACCGAGGACGCCTCACGCTTCTCGCCCCTGGCATCAATCTTCGTCAACCACACAGTAGAAGCCAAGCATGTGATTTTGAGCTGACGAGAGGACGAGAGGACAAGCTAACAAGGCAATAGTAGATGCCACACAAAACGGACAAGGCAGCCTTGTCCCTACTTAACACTTTACACTTAACACTTAACCCTTAACAGTTAACACTTAACTCTTAACAGTTAACACTTAACTCTTATGGATTATAGAGGTCGTGGTTATAGAAATCCAGAATTTCTAGCGCATGAGCATAGGCTTGCTTAGCGGGGCTTTCAGGATCACGAGCGGTAGCCTCTAGATAGCTACTCATAGCGTTTCCCCACTCCCCTAGCTGGCGATAGGCGTTACCGCGCAAGTAAAACAACTGAGCAACCATTTTCTTGTTGTTCTCATTATCCTCTTTCTCAATGATATAATCACAATGAGCTATCACATCGCGCGACTCGCTGCGCGAGAGCATCTCCCTAATTTGCTGTATTGTTTCTTCTTTTATCATGTTGCAAAATTAGTGCAAGCCGAGAGAAATACAAAATGAAAAGCGAAAGATTTTCATTTTTATTTCCGAGGCGCAGCCTAATTTATCCAAAATTAGTGCAAGCCGAGAGAAAAATGCGATTAAGCGAGAGTAAACAGGAGCTTGCTCTTTGTTTACCGAGCGTGAGCATTTTATTTAAATACAAAATGAAAAGCGAAGTTTTTGATTTTTATTTCCGAGGCGCAGCCTAATTTATTCAAAATTAGTGCAAGCCGAGAGAAAAACCATCCAATATCTTGCTAGAGTAGATTTTTATTGCTATTTTTGCAATCAATACCATTTACCAAGCAACAACTATGGCAAAGAAAGACCGTTTAAACTCCTATAAAATTGAGCGTCGTGAGTTTCACGACAAGGTAATCAACTTCTTCAACGAGCAGGATGAAGCTCCATTTAACTATAAGCAAGTGAGTGCTCAAGTGGGTGCCAAGACACCCAAGCAGCGCGCACTTATCGTGGAAATCCTGGAGCAGCTGTCGATGGACGGCTTCATCAATGAGATTGCTCCTGGCAAGTTCAGGGCAGCACAGCGCAACAATGTGGCAGCTGGCATCTTCATTCGTCGCAGCAATGGCAAGAACAGTGTTCAGCTCGAGGGCGACGACGCCACCCCCATCATGGTTGCCGAACGCAACTCGATGCACGCCCTCAACGGCGACAAGGTGATGGTGCACATCAGCGCGGCGCGCAGCGGCTTTGAGCCCGAGGCCGAGGTCATCAAGATAGTAGAGCGCAAGGATCAAGTGTTCATTGGCATCCTGAATGTGAAGAAATATTTTGCTCACCTGGCTACCAACAGCAAGTTCCTCGCCACCGACATCTTTATTCCGCTCGACAAACTCGCTGGTGGCAAAACGGGCGACAAAGCTGTGGTGCGCATCATCGAGTGGCCCGACGGCAGCAACAGCCCCATAGGCGAAGTGGTTGACGTGCTGGGCAAGGCAGGTGAGAACAATGCCGAGATTCACGCTATCTTAGCCGAGTTTGGATTGCCCTATCACTATCCCGAGAATGTGGAGCGCGTTGCCAATAAGCTAGAGCCAGGCATCACCGACGAGGAGGTGGCTCGCCGACGCGACATGCGCGGTGTGACCACTTTCACCATCGACCCTGCCGACGCTAAAGACTATGACGATGCCCTCTCGATAGAGAAACTGCCCAACGGCCACTGGCAGATAGGCGTACACATCGCCGACGTGACCCACTACGTGAAACCCGACTCGGTAATCGACAAGGAGGCTTACTCTCGCGCCACCTCGGTATATCTCGTTGACCGCACAGTGCCCATGCTCCCTGAGCGGCTGTGCAACTTCATCTGCTCGCTGCGACCCCATGAGGACAAGCTGTGCCACTCGGTGGTCTTTGAGATGGATGATGATGCCAAGGTGTATAAATACAAAATATGCCACACGGTAATCAACAGCGACCGCCGCTTCTGCTACGAGGAGGCACAAGAGATTATCGAGACCGGTAAGGGCGACTTGGCACAAGAAATCATCACCTTCCACCACCTGGCACAGAAACTCCGCAAGGCAAGGTTTAACGAGGGAGCGGTAGAGTTCAACCGTGAGGAAAAATACTTCGACATCGACGAGAACGGAGTGCCCACCGCGGTGCATCTGCACGTGTCGAAAGAGGCTAACCAGCTCATTGAGGAATTTATGCTACTGGCCAACCGCACTGTGGCGGCCCACATAGGCAAAGTGCCACCAAGCAAGAAAGCCAAAGCCTTTGTCTATCGCATTCATGAGCAACCCGACCAAGAAAAGCTCAGCAATGTTGCCGACATTGCAGCACACTTTGGTCACACACTAAAAATTAGCGGCACGGCCAAGGAGGTGAACCGCTCCATCAACAAGCTGCTTAAGGACATCAAGGGCAAGCCCGAGGAAGAGCTAATCTCGCTGCTGGCCATCAAGTCGCAGGCCAAGGCGGTCTATTCCAGCGAGAATGTGGGACACTACGGCCTGGCGTTTGACTACTACACGCATTTCACGTCGCCCATACGCCGCTACCCCGACGTGATGGTACACCGCCTGCTCGACAAGTATGCCGTTAAGGGAGCCCGCACCGTCAACCCCGAGAAGCTTGAGGAAGAATGCAAGCACGTGAGCAGCCAGGAGCAGCTTGCCGCCAATGCCGAGCGAGCCTCCATCAAATATAAAGAGGTGGAATTTATGGGAGCACGCCTGGGAGAGGTCTATGAAGGCAAAATATCGGGCGTGACAGAGTGGGGAGTATATGTAGAGCTTGACGAAACCCACTGCGAGGGAATGATTGCCGTGCGCGACCTCGACGACGACTTCTATGAGTACGACGAGAAGAACTACATGATTCGCGGCCGACGCCGTGGCAAGCGCTATCAACTGGGCGATGCCATCACCATTCAGGTAGCACGTGCCGACTTGGTGAAGAAGCAACTCGACTTCGTGCTAGTCGATAAAGAGAACCCAGCTGGCAGCCATCGCATCGACAAGTCACCCATAACCTATGCGTCGCAGATGTCACGAGAGACGGCAACCGACAGGTTGCGTGCCGAGTATGAGGGCGGACGAGCATCTCGCCGACAAAAGCGCGGCCAGCGCGGCAACAGCACCCGTCGCGAGGTGACTCGTGGCAAAGCCGCTCGTGGCAAGGCCTCCCGTGAGGGCAAGACCGGCAAGCGTCGCCGCCGTTAGTTCTCAAATATAGCTTATGAGCTCACGAAGAACAAGCTGACGAGACAAGTGTAGCTAAGTTGTGCTAAAATTACACTTGTCTCGTCAGCTTATAAGATCGTCAACTATAATAGCATGGCTGGATCGAGGTGAGCGCTCTCGATGTCCTTGAAGTAACGGTAGGTGCTAACTTTCAGCTCCATCGTTGCCTCGTCATCGCACACGATGATGGCCTTGCGGTGCATCTGCAGGGCACTGAGGGTGCACATGTGCGACACGCCGCCTTCCACTGCCTGCTGCAAGGCGCGCGCTTTCTTGTAACCGTTAACGATAATCATCACGCTACGAGCAGCCATCACAGTGCCTACGCCCACGGTTAGTGCTGTCTTGGGCACTTTGTTCACATCGTCGTCAAAGAAGCGACTGTTGGCTATGATAGTGTCTTGGGTGAGTGTCTTCATGCGCGTGAGCGACGTGAGCGACGAGCCAGGCTCGTTGAAGGCGATATGCCCGTCGGGGCCTACACCGCCCATGAAGAGGTCGATGCCTCCCGCGGCCTTGATGCGCTCCTCATATTGGGCACACTCCTTCTCCAGGTCCTCGGCATTGCCGTTAAGGATGTTCACATTCTCCTTCTTGATGTCGATGTGCGAGAAGAAGTTGTTCCACATGAAGCTGTGATAGCTCTCGGGATGGTCTTCGGGCAGGTTAACATACTCGTCCATGTTGAAGGTCACCACATTCTGGAACGACACTTTACCGGCCTTGTTGAGCTCGATGAGCTTGCGGTACATGCCTAGTGGCGAACTACCAGTAGGGCACCCTAAGACGAAAGGTTTTTCTGGTGTGGGGTTTGCTGCATTAATGCGTGAGGCAACATAATTTGCAGCCCATGCCGATACCTGCTCATAGTCAGGTTCAATGATAAGTCTCATAATGCTTATAGATTTAGTTTAGAACTCTATTGGTTGTCAAAAACAGTGTTTTTTAGTACTCTACTTTGTCTTCTTTAGCCGACCATTAATTAAAGTGGTTGATGGCATTATCATCGTCCACATGAATTAAACATGTTTTAATCGTGCTTATGGTGAGTTTTATTTATCGGTGTTTCGCTGGCTTATAAGCTTTTATGCGATAGTCGCAATCAACTTTTCCCTTGATGATGTTGTTCAATTTGTTGCGAATCATCTGCTTGCGTATCGCCGATATGTGGTCGGTGAAAACATGGCCTTCTAGGTGGTCGCACTCGTGCTGTATCACACGAGCCAGGAACCCCTCAATGTCCTCATCATGCTCTTGCCAGTTCTCATCATAGTAGTTGATGTGCAGCTTGGTGTGACGTGTCACATTCTCGTGGATGCCAGGCACGCTCAGGCAGCCCTCCTCGCGCACATCGGTGGGGCTATCCTCATCGACTGTAATCTCGGGGTTGATAAGCACGAGACGTTTATCTTTGAGCTCGGGAAACTTGTCCTTGAGCGCATCCACGTCGATATATACCACTCGTGCGCTCACACCCACTTGCGGTGCGGCGATGCCTATGCCGTCGCTATCATACATAGTGTCCTTCATGTTCTGGATAAGCTCGGCGAGGTTTGGATAGTCTTTGTCGATGGGCTCTGCCACTTTGCGCAGCACTGGTTGGCCATAAATATAAACAGGTAATATCATAGTTTTGAGTTATATTGTAAACTTTGTAGGTAATCGTTGAGGATAATGCTAGCGGCTATGGTATCGACACGCGCCTTGTCGCGGCGGTCACTCTTCTTCATGCCACCGTCGATCATCGCCTGGTGAGCTATTGTCGAGGTGAAACGCTCATCAACCATCTGCACTGGCACATCAGGTATCTCCTTTTTTAGACGATTAAGGAATGGCGTGATGTAGCGCATGCTCTCGCTAGGCTCCCCGTTGAGCTGGGTGGGTTGACCCATGACAATCAGCTCCACCTCCTCACGGCTAATATAGTCTTTGAGAAAGTCCATAAGCTGATGAGTGGCAACGGTTTGAAGCCCGTTAGCAATAATCTTGAGCGGGTCGGTAACCGCAATGCCACAACGCTTGCGGCCATAGTCTATAGCTAATATTCGTCCCATAAAATCATGCAAAATTAGTGCAAACCGAGAGCATAACAAAATAAAAAATGAAGTTTTTATATTTTTTATGCCGAGGTGCAGCCTAATTTATCTAAAATTAGTGCAAACCGAGAGCATAACAAAATAAAAAATGAAGTTTTTATATTTTTTATGCCGAGGTGCAGCCTAATTTATCTAAAATTAGTGCAAGTTGAGAGAAAAATGCGATTAAGCGCACCATCATTGCTTTCTTCTATGACCAAGCTGCAAGGGTCTTTCAGATAAATAGCCTCTAACGAGGCATTTAGCGTCTTCGACGCAATCGCTGAATATTTACGAATTGATTTTCAGTAGCAAAAAAGAATTAGTTTAATTCGCATAATTCGCCGTTTTTAAAAAAAACTGGACTCTGTAAAAGAATTATTGTGAACTACTTAATTTTGGGGTTTACAACTCTCTCGCCTATGAACTTGGCAAGTTCTTTACGGGTTTGGTAGAGGTTTTGCAGCTGCGTCATGAGCTGTTGCGCTTGCTCGCCATGGGCGTGCTTGAGTTGCTCACTGATGACGATTATATCATAGTTGAGGATGGAGTTCTTTAGGCTGTTGATGGCCTCGGGGATGATGGTGCCCAGGCGGCTCTCTATGGAGTGCTCTATGTTCTCCATAGAGTAGATTTTGCTCAGCTGGTGCTTGTCGCTCACGAGGCGTAGTGCCGTGGCACGCACGTCGCCGTCGATGTGTGAGCACAGTTTCTTCTCCAGATAGTTCTTGCGGAACTCACGGATTTTGCTGTCCATCTCGTTGGTGATGCCCTTTAATATCTCCTTCTCCTTCTTGTCGATGGCGGCCATGTTCATGCCGTTGGTGTCGATTGTGGTCAGGGCTTGCTTGTACTGTGCCTCGGCAATGGTGCGTTGCTGGCTCTCGTACTGTGCCAATGCCTGATAGAACTCCACCACATATTGCCTGCCGGCATCAAACGTCTTCTTAAATGCCGTGATCGAGAAGTCGATATTGTCGAGGGCAAACTCGTTGCTGATGTGCTCAAGCACAGTGGTGGGCTGGGGATTGCCGTCGGCATCGATGGTGTCGCACAGGTAGCAGAAGCCATATTTCACCACATTGCGCATCACGTCTTCCTCAGCAAGGTAGAGGACGTCTTCCCTGATGGTGCTCCTGCCCACAAACTGCGACACGTCGTCCTGCGCAGGTGAGAGTTGAGAGTCCTCGGTTCTCGGCTCCTGCTCAGGAACCTCAAGGTCGTAGGGCGCTGGTGGAGCGTCAATCACTGGAGGCTCGTTGTCGCCTGCCGCAAATTCCTCGCCCACGGGTGGAGCTATGACGAGAGGTGGTGGGGTGTCGGGGACTGCGATGTCATGGGACGAAGGCTCCGCTCCACCCTGCCCCACCTTAGCTTCTCGAGTGAAGCGTTCCTCACGGTTCTTCTCGCGCTGACGGCGCTTGTAGGCCTCCTCTTTGTTGCGAGTGATGTTTTTTTGTATCTCCCGCAGCAGCACGTCCTCGCTGATGCCCAGCTGCACGCTGCACTCCTTGGCATATACCGAGCGCGAAATGGCGTCGGGTATCACCGAGATTGACCTCACCACGTCGCCGATGAGTGCGGCACGCTTGATGGGGTCGCGCTCGGTGCCCTCAAGCAGGATTTTTGTCTTGAAGCTGATGAAGTCGGTCTCATTGTCGGCGATATACTGCTTGAGCTCACTGGCGCTGTGGCTGCGAGCAAAGCTGTCGGGGTCTTCGCCGTCGGGCAGGAGCAGCACCTTGATGTTTAGCCCCTCGGCAAGAAGCATGTCTATGCCTCGCAGCGAGGCTTTGATGCCAGCCGAGTCGCCGTCGTAGAGCACCGTCACATTAGTAGTGAAGCGGTGGATGGCGCGTATCTGCCCCTCGGTCAACGAGGTGCCGCTCGATGCCACCACGTTCTCGACGCCAGCCTGGTGAAGGGAGATGACGTCGGTGTAGCCTTCCACGAGGAAGCATTTGTCTTCCTTGACGATGGCACGCTTCGACTGGAACAGGCCATATAGCTCGCGGTTCTTGACATAGACCGCACTCTCGGGCGAGTTGAAATATTTTGCTATGTCTTTGGTCTTCTTGAGGGTGCGCCCTCCAAAGGCGATAATCTTGCCAGCGATGTTCATCACGGGGAACATCACGCGGCCGTGAAAGCGGTCGAAGCCTCCACCACGGCGGTCGTCGATGCACAGACCCACGTTGAAGAGGTTTTGCTTGTTGTAGCCCTTGCCAGTGGCAGCGGTGTAGAGCGCCTTGCTGTCTTGTGGCGAGTAGCCTAGGTGGAATTTCTTGATGGTGGCATCGTTGAAGCCGCGCTCATAGAAGTAGCTAAGACCTATGTCCTTGCCCTCCTGTGTGCCAAAGAGCTGGTCCTCAAACCACTGCGCAGCAAACTCGTTGACCACGAGCATAGCTTCGCGCTCGGTTTGAGCGGCTTTTTCCTCGCTCGTGAGCTCCTTCTCGTGAATCTCGATATTATATTTCTTGGCAAGGTAACGCAGGGCCTCGACGTAGCTCATCTGCTCGTGTTCCATCACGAAGTTCACGGGACTGCCACCCTTGCCGCAACCAAAGCAGTGGCATATCTGCTTGGCTGGCGACACCATGAACGACGGCGTCTTCTCGTCGTGGAAAGGGCACAGACCTTTAAAGTTCGCACCACTGCGGCGCAAACTCACGAAATCGCTCACCACGTCAACAATGTCGGCTGTGTCGAGAATCCTATCTACCGTTTCCCTGTCAATCATGAGTACAAAGGTACTCTATTTTCTTTTAAATACCACAAAAAACTGAAAATTTAACCACTAATTTACACTAATTATCACTAAGCTCGCACTCCTCGTTTTTGTGCACACTAATTAAACGAATTAAAACTAATCTCGCATTCGTCGTTTTTGTACACACTAATTAAACTAATTAAAACTAATTATTTAACTTGGCAATGTTTTTCTTGATTTATTTTGGTGGTGTTGAGTTTTATTTTTAATTTTGCAACGGCAAGCAGAGGCTTGTGACACATTGAGGATTTTTTTAGAAGCGTTATGCTCATCTTGCAAGTGAAAACCTAGGAAATTTTCAAATAGAGCTTTGATGACATAGTGCCTCTACGTGTATAACGTGGAGTGCTATTTATATCCAGCTCTATGGGTTTTCCTAGGACCTTCATTTGCGGATTGCATAGCAGTTCCACGTTTCTTTTTTATTGATAACGGCTTTGGGGGACTGGGAGCCAGACTTATTCTTTTTTATTATGAAAAAAATTTTATTACTCTTTGCAGCCATGCTTGTGGCAATGGCAGCAACAGCTCAAACCCCAACCGCCACTCTCTCGCACGAAGGCACCGTGAAGTGCTTCTATGGCAAAGAAGCTCTGGTAAATGCAGTGGCAGAAGCCGAAAATGGTGACAACATCACCCTCTCAAGCGGTCTATTCTCAGGAACGACAATCGACAAGGCAATTACAGTAAAAGGTGCAGGCATGAGTCCTGACACTATTAACAACATCACCCCGACTACCATATCATCCGCTTTAACTATTAACACCTCGGATGTGACAGTAGAAGGAACTTATATCGCAGCCAACTTGACACTGAATCATTTTAATAATATAAAGATAATAAGTTGTGCTATTGCTGGTTTAATAACCAATGAAAATAACAGTAATAAAGGCATGGTAAACAAGTATTTTATTGGGTCTAAAGCGTTAAATCACGATACTTCTATTTCAAATCCAGGTTTCAACGTTCGTTGTGATAGTATAAATTTTTACATAACAAATAGCTATATAAGACATTTGGAAATTGGAAATTATAAAAATGCAATTCATGTAGAAGCGACAAACTCTTTGATAGGTTTTCCTGCATTTAATTATATTAATTATTCGTCATTTACAAATTGTATATTATGGTGTTATTTAAATAGTGGAAGATATCTCAATTCCTCGAACTATGCTTATTACTGTGTGGGAGTTGACGCCCCGGATATGTTCAAATATATTTTGTCATATGGAACTGATGTGGGTATAACAAATAAAACAGTTGCAAATTTCAGTGACATCTTCAAGACTTTTACAGGTGACCCATCTGAATTTGAGACATTTGAACTGACCTCTTCTGCTCAGACAACGTTCCTTGGCGATGACGGCACTCAGGTGGGCATTTATGGCGGTTCGATGCCGTTTAACCCCAAACCCAATAATCCTTATATCACCAAGTTAACCGTTGCTGAGAAGAGTACTCCTCAAGGCACGCTGAGTGTTGACATTCAAGTTCAACCAGCTCAATAAAAGGACTTGAGAGTATGAAAACAAAACGTTTAACTTTAATTCTTGCGTTGCTGGCAATGTGGCTCGGGGCAAGTGCCGTGAGCTACAGATACCGCTATTGGTTCGACCGTGACGAGGGCAATGCCATCACCGGCACCATGTTCAGCAACAATCTGCACCTCAACGTTAACGTGAGCGGACTCTCAAGCACCGTCCACACGTTCAACATCCAGGTGCGCGATGCCAACGGCAACTGGACATCGCCCCGCATCGCCTATTTTGCAAAGCTTTCGCCCTCCACTCTGCGAGGGTTCTATTGGTTCGACCAAGACAGCACTCTCGCCCACGAGACCGCTGTGACTAATGGTATTCTTGAGATTAATGTATCAGACTTGAGCGAGGGGGTTCACTCGCTGCACTATGCCGCCATGAGCAGCAACGGCAGCATGACTGGTGTTAAGACCCGCTGGTTTGTTCGCGCTCCACTGCCCGAGGAGGCTCGCACTATGCGCTGCGCCTGGTCGTTCGACGGCGGCGAGACCCATATCGATGAGTGCAGCGTGGTTGACGGTCAATCCATCCACCTCGACCTTGACGTCAGCGGATTGAGCTATGGTCGCCACCGTGTTGACATCGTTATGCTCGACGAGAACGGCCGTGCCACCAGCGACGTGATGAGCTACTTCCTCGTGGTAGAGCCAGACCTGCGCGACGTGAACCGCGACGGCGAAATCACTGTTGCCGATGTCACCGCCATCTACAATTACCTGCTCAACGGAGACGAGACCTTCGTTGACACTTGCGATGTTGACGGCGACGGTTTCATCACCACTGTTGATATCACCATCATCTACAATTACATCCTAGAAGGAGACGAATAAAAATCACAAAACAGTCACGTCAAAGTCATCCCCAGCGCTTCATCTGCGCTGGGGATAATTTTCAAATGAACTAAAAGAGAACCGTCCCCAATTAGTTCAAAACGGACAAAAAGAACCGTCCCCAATTAGTTCAAAAAACAAAAAACGGACAAAAAGAACCGTCCCCAATTAGTTCAAAATCAAAAAAACGGACAAAGAGAACCGTCCCCTTTTTCCGTTTTTTGGTGTAAAACGAATAAACACGACTAAAAACTAAACAAATGCTATGCTATAGTCTTTAATCGTATTTAATCGTCGCCTGAAAAAATCTTGAATACTAGTGGTTGGGTGCCATTGACGGTTACTTAATGAGGTTGCCGAGGATGTCGCGGGTAATAGTTCTTGTGGCGGCGCTGGTGGCGTTCTTGACGATTTTGCCAGTTGCCGAGGTCGAACTCTTGCGCTCTTTCTTGCCAGTGATGGTGTTAGACAGTTTTGTGCCTAGGATAGTAGCAATGGTGGCTGTCACGGCAGTGACAATGGCTTTCCAAATCTTGCTAAGAATGCCTGGCTTGCTTTTTTTCTTCTCCTCTTCCTTAGCCTGTTTCTCGGCTTCTTTGGCTTCTTTAGCAGCTTGTTTCTCGGCTTCGGCACGGGCGGCAGCTTCGGCGGCCTCTTTAGCCTCCTTCTCGCTCTCGGCGAGTAGCACCTCGAAGGCGCTCTCTCGCTCCTTTAGCTCATCATACTTGCCATAGATCATCGAACGGTTGATGATGGTGTTGCGGGTCATCGGGTCGATGGGGCCAATCTGGCTCAGCGGGAAGAGAATCTTAGCACGCTCCACCACGGTGGGGGCGCCTTTCTCGTCGAGGAAGGACACTAGGGCCTCGCCAGTCTCGAGGTTAGAGATGGCCTCGGTGGTGTCGAAACTGGGGTTGGCACGGAACGTCTCGGCAGCTACCTTCACCGCCTTGATGTCGCGAGGGGTATAGGCCCGCAGCGCGTGCTGGATGCGGTTTCCTAGCTGTCCCAGCACTATCTCGGGGAGGTCGGCAGGGCTTTGGGTCACAAAATAGATGCCCACGCCCTTGCTTCGCATAAGGCGAATCACCTGCTCAATCTTATCGACAAGAGCCTTGGAGGTGTCGTCGAAGAGCATGTGAGCCTCGTCGAAGAAGAAGATGAGCTTGGGCTGGGGCATGTCGCCCACCTCGGGCAGTTTGGTATAGATTTCCGAGAGCAGCCACAGCAAGAATGTGGAGTAGAGCTTGGGGTTGTGCTGCAGCTCGTCGGCAGCGAGCACGCTCATCACTCCCTTGCCACCCTCGGTGGCGATGAGGTCAAAAATGTCGAACGACGGCTCGCCAAAGAACTTGTCGCCACCCTGATCCTCGAGGGCGAGCAGCGAGCGCTGAATGGCGCCCACGCTGGCACTCGACACGTTGCCATACTTGGTGGTATATTCCGAGGCATGCTTTGCCACATAGTCGAGCATGGCGCGCAAGTCCTTGAGGTCGTCGAGCAACAAGCCGCGCTCGTCGGCAACCTTAAAGACAATGGTGAGCACACCGCTCTGCACGTCGTTGAGACCCAGCAGGCGCGAGAGCAGCAACGGACCCATGTTAGAGACGCGGGTGCGCATGGGGTGACCTTGCTTGCCAAAGACGTCATAGAATCTCACCGGGCAGCCCTCAAATTGCAAGTCTTCCTGGCTGAGTCCAAACTCCGGGATGCGCTTCTCAATGAAGCTCGACACTTTTCCTGGCTGACTGATGCCCGAGAGGTCGCCCTTGATGTCGGCCATGAAGCAAGGCACTCCTGCCCTACTGAAACTCTCGGCAAGCACTTGCAGCGACACCGTCTTACCAGTTCCTGTGGCACCAGCTATCAACCCGTGGCGGTTAGCCATCTTTCCATTAATGCATATTGCTCCGTTAGGTCCATGAGCAATGTAAAATTGATTGTCCTTATACATGATTATTGCGGTTTTATTCTATTTTCCACAAAAATACAACATTATTATTAAAACCAACACTAATAATAGCAAAAAATGATGTTTTTGTTAATAAGTTTCGTTTTACGACCTATTTTCATAGCTCACATTGCGTAGTAACATGAGGGCTGCTACACGTGGGCAATAGCCTCTTGTTTTTAACTGCTGATTCTAAATTTGGGTTAAATTGGTTAATAGGGTTTAAAAGGGAGCAAATAAATGGCGTAATGGGTTTTTATTTAATTATTTATATGTAATTTTGCACCCGTTTTTAAGGATCAGGTGAGCGTCAGCATTTACTGCTCTATTACCTGAGAGTCTATTTACTTTCTTAGTAAGTTATTATATATCAAATCATAAACAATAAAACAACGACATGTTAGGAAAAACTAACGTTAAGTTTCGTCAGAGCATAGTAGTCCGGTTCTCGGGCGACTCTGGCGACGGCATGCAACTTGCCGGCAACATTTTCTCGAGTGTTTCGGCCGAGATGGGAGAGATTATCTCCACCTTCCCCGACTATCCTGCCGAGGTGCGAGCTCCACAAGGGTCGCTCAGCGGTGTGAGTGGTTTTCAGGTGCACATTGGCCATGGCGTCCACACCCCTGGCGACGAGTGCGACGTGCTCGTGGCGATGAACCCTGCTGCTCTAAAGCAGAATGTGAAGTTCTTGAACAAGAACGGCGTGGCCATCGTTGACATCGACTCGTTCAAAGATATCGACCTCAAGAAAGCCGAGTTCACCACCGACGACCCCTACAAGGAGATAGGCCTCAAGACCCAAGTGGTGGAAGTGCCCATGACCTCGATGGTAAAAGCCGCCCTCAACGACAGCGGCATGGACTTCAAGTCGCAGATGAAGTGCCGCAACATGTTTGCTCTGGGCTTGATATGCTGGTTGTTCAACATGCCACTATCCAGCGCACGACGCTTCTTGCAGCACAAGTTTGGCAACAAGCCAGCAGTCTATGATGCTAACTGCAAGGTGCTTGAAGGCGGACACAACTACGGCCACAACATCCACGCCTCGGTGTCGAAATACCGCATCGAGACCGAAGACATGCGACCAGGCATCTATGTTGACGTCAACGGCAACAAGGCCACAGCATGGGGACTCATCCTCGCCAGCGAGAAAAGCGGCCGACCATTATACTTGGGCAGCTACCCCATCACTCCTGCTACCGACATCCTCCACGAGCTCGCCAAGCGCCGCGACCTGGGCGTGAAGGCCTGCCAGATGGAAGATGAGATCGCCGGCATTTGCTCGGCTATTGGCGCTGCCTATGCTGGCAGCTTGGCAGTGACCAGCACCAGCGGCCCGGGCCTCTCGCTCAAGAGCGAGGCTATGGGCCTGGCAGTGATGTCGGAATTGCCACTGGTAATCATCGACGTGCAGCGTGGCGGACCCTCGACCGGCATGCCCACCAAGACCGAGCAGACCGACCTGCTGCAAGCCCTCTACGGCCGCAGCGGCGAGTGCCCACTAGTGGTGGTGGCGGCATCATCGCCCACCGACTGCTTCCACATGGCATTTGAGGCGGCACGCATAGCCATCGAGCACATGACACCCGTGATACTGCTCACCGACGCCTTTATTGCCAACGGCTCCAGTGCATGGCGAGTGCCCGACGTCGATGACTATCCCGAGATAAAGCCTAATTTTGTGCCACAGGACAAAGAAGCCTCTTGGCACGCCTACAGCCGCAACGATGAGATGGTGCGCTACTGGTCGTTCCCTGGAGTGCCCGAGAAGATGCACCGCGTGGGGGGCCTTGAGCGAGACTACGACACTGGCGTGATTTCCAACAGCCCCGACAACCACGAGCGCATGGTTAAGACACGCGCCATGAAGATTGCTAACGTGGCCAACCACATTCCAGAGCTCGAGGTAAAGAGCGAGCACGAGGGATGCGACACCATCATCGTGGGATGGGGAGGCACTTACGGACACATCTACACTGCCTTCGAGCACATGAACCAGGCTGGCAAGCATCTCGACTTTGCACAGTTCAACTACATCAACCCTCTGCCACGCAACACCCGCGAGGTGCTCACTAAATACAAGACCGTGATTGTGGCTGAGCTCAACAGCGGACAGTTTGCCACCTACCTACAAAGCCAGATTCCTGAGCTCAACATCAAGCGCATCAACAAGGTGCAGGGACAACCGTTCCTCGTTAACGAGATTGAAGAAGGTATAACAAAAATCATGGAGGGCTAATAATCATGACACAGACTTATAACAACCCAGAACCTAAAGATTACAAAAACGATGTAGCAGTGCGCTGGTGCCCAGGCTGTGGCGACCATGCCGTGCTCAATGTGCTGCACAAGGCAATGGCTGAACTCGGCGTGCCACCGCACATGATTGCTGTAGTGTCGGGAATTGGATGCAGCTCACGCCTGCCCTACTACATGAACACCTATGGCTTCCACACCATTCACGGCCGCGGCGGCGCTATCGCCACTGGAGTGAAAGTGGCCAACCCACAACTCACCGTGTGGCAGATTTCGGGCGACGGCGACTGTCTCGCCATTGGCGGCAACCACTTCATACATGAAGTGCGACGCAATGTTGACCTCAACTTACTGTTGCTCAACAACAAGATCTATGGCCTCACCAAGGGACAGTTTAGCCCCACCAGCGACCGTGGTTGCATCTCGAAGTCCTCGCCCTACGGCACTACCGAAGACCCATTCATCCCAGCCGAGCTAGTGTTTGGTGCCCGCGGCACATTCTTCGCCCGTGGCATCGACGTGGAGCTCAAAATCAACCAGGAAATCATGGTTGAGGGCGCACGCCACAAAGGCTGCTCGGTTATAGAGATATTGCAAAACTGCATGATTTTCAACAACGGCATCCACAATCGCATCACCGACAAGGCAGTGCGCGCTAACCGCACCATCCACCTTGTGCATGGCGAGAAGATGCTTTTTGGCAAAAACCGAGACATGGGACTGGTGCAAGAAGGTTTCGGACTTAAAGCTGTGCGCCTCGACGATGGAGAATACACCATCGACGACGTGCTCATACACGACGCTCACTGCCAGGACAACTTCCTGCATCAGCAGCTAGCCATGATGGATGGCACTAACCTGCCAGTAGCGCTCGGCGTGATTCGCGACGTGGACGCTCCCACCTACGAGACCGACGTCACCGTGCAGATGCGCAAGATACAGGCCAAGCACCGCTACCGCAACCTGCGCGACATGATTCTCGATGGCGACACCTGGGAACGCAAATAATTTCTATAAGAATCTCAGAACTAAGACAAGCCACACAGCGACCAGCCAGTTGCGACGATGTCACTAATAATTACATTAAAGCGATAACGCGCTCTTGCGTTATCGCTTTAATGTGTATCTGCATCCCGGCAGAGTGGCTATCACACCCTTGGTGTCGAGCTCCACAAGTATCGCCATCAGGCGATAGATGGGCAATGCCATCAGTCCCGCCAGGTCGTTGATATGCTGGTCGCCCTGCTTGCGCAAGATGTCAACGACCTTTTGCTGCTCCACCGTCAACTGCGGGAACAGCTCTAACTCTTTAGCTGACTCGGGAATGTGCTTCGACTCCCATCGCATTGCCCTTACCAAGTCTTCAGCACACGTGATTGCCGCTGCCCTATTATTCATGATGAGGAGATTACAACCTTTAGAATACTCGTCGGTGACACGACCCGGCACAGCAAACACGTCGCGGCTATAGCTTGCAGCAATGTTGGCGGTAACCAGTGCCCCACCCTTACTCGCACTCTCGACCACAACCGTGCAGTCGCTTAAAGCAGCTATAATGCGGTTGCGGGCAAGGAAATTACCGCGGTGTATCTGGTCTTGACTAGTGTAGTCACTCACTACTGCCCCACCCGTGTGTACCATGCGAGCAGCATCGTCGCGATGCTCAGCAGGATAAATCTTGTTAAGGCCACAAGCCTGCACAGCCACAGTGGGCACATTATATTTGAGTGATGCACGATGAGCATTAATGTCGGTGCCATAGGCCAGGCCACTCACTATCACCAAGTCGCCCTCAAGCATCTTAGATAGATCGCTCACCAGCTTGTCGCAAAAGGTGGCACCATAATGCGTGCTACGCCTAGTTCCCACAATGCTGACAACACGCTTAGCATTAAGGTCGCAGCCTCCTATCACATAAAGCAATATGGGCGCGTCAGTGGCATGGATGAGCCGCTTGGGATAGTCATCATCGGTGAAATACAGCACCTTCACATGCTTTTGCTCCACAAAACGGAGCTCCACCTCGGCCTTGCGAAGCATCTCGTCGCGGAAACCACGCTCCCACACCTTGCTGCGACTGCCAGTTATGTCCTTGAGCTCACGCTCACTCATGGCAAAAAAGGCTTCCTCGCTCGGGATGACATCAAGCACACGTTGCGCTAGCTCCACTCCCATGCCACGAATGCCGGCAAACGCCATGCGATATAATATGTCGGAACCGCCTACAGCCATTTCTCAAATCTCTCAAAAAGACGGTCGCCGCGAGAGAGCCGGCCTCCCTCAAGGCTTACCACAGTCACTACAGCACTCACCGCCATCTCACCAGTGAATTTATTGCGAATATCTTGATGAAACACAAAACGCACGCCCCTCTTCTCCACCCACAAGCTGCTGAGCATCACATCGCCACTGCGCAAGGGAGTCTTGTAGTCAATCTCCACACGGCTGAGCACCGGGACAATGCCGTCGGCACTCATCTCCTTGAACGAATAACCCGCCCAGCGGCAGAACTCATGACGCGTCATCTCTAGGTAGTGAAGATAATTGGCATTATTAACTATGCCCTCGCTGTCAAGCTCATAGTCGCGAACAGCAATCTCAAGCGTGTAAATATAATCATTGTTCTCCATCAGGACGAAATAAATAATTTTCAAACTAATTGCAAAGATAAAACTTTTTCTCCAAACACACTCATCGGCCAAACCAATTGTGAATAACTTTTTATGATTCACCACCATTACAATCAACGACCCGAAAGAATCACCAAAAACAAGATTCTATCAAAAAAACCAACAACTTATTACCTTTAACTGAAAACAATTTACTACCTTTGTAACCAAATTACATCTCCATAACACTCTTTATTTATGAAACGCTCTAATTTTAAGCACATTATACTTGCTGCTCTATTGGCCATCGTCATTGTGCCCATTTCATTGACACAGGTCACAATCAACGACAACCGGCGACCACAGCCCGAGCCAGAGAAAAAAACAGAGGCCACAGATAATGCCGGTGAAACTGCCAACAAAGAGAACACCAGCAAACAGACCACCTCTGCCGAGAACCAACCCACCAACACCAACAAGGCTACAAGCCCACGGTCTAACAACACATCGGTCAACCCCGCCGACAACAACAACCGCGTTGACCCAAAGAGACCTGAATCTCTCAACCAAGACTACAGCACCGGAAACAACAGCGCCAACCTCCAGTCGCACCAAGAAGTAGAAATGAGAAGCTACGGCTATCGCATACTCGTTTATTACACCAACAAATCAAAGAACGCAAAAGCCAACGCGCAAAAACGAGCAAAAGACATCACAATGAAATTCCCACAATATCAATTCTATTTCACCTATAAGGCACCAACATGGCGACTCAGAGTGGGCGACTTCGTAGATGAGGAGTCAGCACACAGGGCACTCAAGCAATTGAGACAGTCCTTCCCCATGTACTCCAAAGAAATGACGATTATTCACGACAACATTAACGTGTGGAAATAATGAGCAACAACAAAGTACCACAATACGACAACGAACTAGTTGACAAACTATCCTTTCACATAAAATCCATCATCAAACTGCTCGGAGAAGACCCCAACCGAGAAGGACTGCTGAAAACACCACAGCGCGCCGCTAAAGCTCTAATCGACAACACCAGCGGCTACCACAGCGATGCCGAGCAGCTCATCAAGCAAGCCATCTTCTCACACGACGGCCAGCAAATGGTCATCGTCAAAGACATTGAGTTCTACTCGCTGTGCGAGCACCACATCCTGCCCTTCTACGGCACTTTCACCATCGGGTACATACCCGACGGAGAAATCGTGGGACTAAGCAAACTAGCACGAGTGGTAGAAACCTATGCAAGACGACTACAGGTGCAAGAACGACTAACTAAAGAGGTGTGCGACATCGTCAGCACTAGCCTCAAGAACAAAGGTGTGATTGTAGTGTGTCAAGCCGCACACATGTGCATGAAAATGCGCGGAATAGAGAAACAGCAGTCAACAACCATCACAATGCATTATTGTGGTGATTTTGAGAATATTGAACTGCAACAGCGATTTTTCGCCCTAACTCAAGCAAAAAAATAATCAAAAAAAACTGCAAAAAAATGGCAAAAAATTTTGCCAGTTAAAAATAAAGCACTACCTTTGTACCCGCAATCAGAAAACCACACACGATTGCACTTTTTTGCGACAGTAGCTCAGTTGGTAGAGCGCGACCTTGCCAAGGTCGAGGTCGCGGGTCCGAGTCCCGTCTGTCGCTCCAGTTCTTTGAAATACATTTTTGCGACAGTAGCTCAGTTGGTAGAGCGCGACCTTGCCAAGGTCGAGGTCGCGGGTCCGAGTCCCGTCTGTCGCTCCAGGTTTAAAACCTCATTGTCCAGGTGGCGGAATTGGTAGACGCGCTACTTTGAGGGGGTAGTGCCCGATTGGGCGTGTGAGTTCGACTCTCATCTTGGACACCCGAAAGAGGAGATAATTGATTGACATTCAATCTTTTATCTCCTCTTCATTTTTGCCAATGTACGTCAAATCCCACTAATATTTTTTCCATTAGTATCCGACAAAAAATTTTGAGCGGCAAAAAAAATAGGGCTGAACCAGATTTTGCGGTTTCAGCCCTTTTGATTTACTTTGTTGCGACCAAACAAACATTTCAATCAATGGGCAAAAGTAGTAATTTTATCGGACAGCCGCTGTTTAATCAGCTTATAAAATTAATTTCGAGACAAAAAAATCCAGGAAATAGCTCAAAAGGGAGGCTACAATCGCTATGTCAAGCGCTTTGACGGTTATTCTCATCTGGTCACACTGCTCTTTGCCGTGTTCAGCCGCTATGACTCGCTTCTCGAGATTGTGTTAGGCCTGATGAGTGAGGCCAACAAGCTGTACCATCTGACAGGGCTTATATAGACTACAAGTACATGCAGTTGACGACCGAGAAATGCATCACCTACGTGACAAAGATGAAGTCAAACTTGAAATATAGGCTCATAAGCAGCGTTTGTAGGGTTCAGCCCCGCGGGCTTGTTGAGGTGATTATATCCACTGTAGAGTTCGAGAAAGGCGACATAAGGCACAAGGCAAGGATGATAGAGTATTGGAGAGAGGGATGCAAGCGCTCACAGACACTACTGACAAATAATTTTGAGCTTGACTACGAGGAGGTCATTGAGATATATGAGCGCCGCTGGCAAATCGAGCTCCTGTTCAAGCAGCTCAAGCAGGACTTCCTGCTACGCTATTTTTACGGTGAGAGCGTAAACGCCATCAAGACACAGATTTGGACCACTCTCATCGCCAATCTGCTGCTCACGCTTGTCAACAGACGGGTAAAAAGAAAGTGGAGTTTCAGCGGACTGGCTACCGTTATAAGACAAACACTCATGCACTACATCATTCTCGTAGTCGTGCTCGCAGTTCTTGTCGTCAAAGTCCGCGAAAAGAAAATGGCAAGTATTGTCTTCTCGAATGACATAAAGCCCGACCACATCACGACAGTCAACTGATTTCCCCTCAAGATGACGATAAATATCAGTGTCAGTCAGTGGCGCAAACTGCCGATTAGGGCATTCTGCGCATTTATACTTGCGCTTGTCGCAAAGATCAGGGTTCCACTCATTAACGCACACAGGCTGGTAACCGCTTTTGCCACTTGTCCGGCTCTGCCACCTTCGTGCAAACACGTCCTCTCGTCCTCGGAAAAGGGACCGGAATAACGCAACTTTCTCATCGAGCGACAATGTTACCACCGAGGCCTTTGCCACCTGGATTTCTGTCTCAATACCACTCAATTGCCTGCGCAGATTGTCCAGCTCGGCTTCAAGTTGTTGAATCCGTTCAAGCAGCGCATCGCGCTCCCGTTTAAGATCGTGATATGATGGTGAATCGCTCATCAAAGACATCATTGATTATTCCCGTTTTATCAGATTTGATTGCGTTCGGTGATTATGAACGCATCATATTTATTGAACATTTCTAAAACCACCAAATTTTGTTCAGAAAAAGTGTGCTCCGATTCTTTGAACTCAAATAGTGTGGAAAAAACAAAAGGGCTCAATATTTACTGATGCTCTCCATCATCTTAGGTCGTCGATGGTATTCGCGCCTGAAAAAATCCGCGAGTTGATGTGCTGCAGGTTTGCCTCCGTATAATCGACACATGCATGCCATCGCCTCAGCAATACGGCTATAAGATTTGACATTCACATTCATTTGTGCCTCTTGCTTAAGTAGTTGTGAATATACCTCAAGCAGTTGCTTGGCATAACGTTGGCCTGTGTGTACGGCATAACGGTTCAAGCATTCGAGGTCTTTTATCCCGTGCGACATGACAAGCTCAAACAGCTTATCGGCATCTTTTTCTTCTACATAAATATCGGCAACGACGCTGTGGCCGAACATAAAACTGTCCTTAATTGAAATCTTGTCCAGCAGCTGATTGAGGAATTCCTTCCACTCTTTGGCGGGAACGAGAGCCTTGAGTTTGTGATAATAATTCATAGAGCCGCCCTCGCCTACGAAGAGCAAGATAGACATGTCGATTTGACGCTGTAGGTCTCCAGCGTGTTCGTATATCTCTAATTTCTTTTCATTCCATGAGCGAACAGTACCACCATGGTTTAATTCGCGGGCAAGGTCAATGCCATCATTCACGAGCTGCACTGCTGTGCTATAATCTTCCTTACTAATCAAGTCATTTATGATAAGTGTGCGGATTGGGGGCAGATTGATATATTTTCTTAACACTGCCCACGCTTCGTCCTCACGGTGTAGTTGCCGCAATAAGTCCGATTTTCTTTCCACATAAACGTGTTGGTCATATTTGCCGGCGTGTTGCTCAATCTGTGTGTCTAGCATGCTAAGCCTGTCTTCATCGCTCATAGCGATTTCAGTCACTTGCAGAAGCATACCGTCGAAGTCAAAGATATCGTAGTTGCCCAAGTCATAGGGCAAACTGCTCTTGGAAATGTCATTTAGTTTTCTCGTTAGAGTGTGGAGAATATCTTTATTGATTTCAGGATGCCGCGTCGCATTGAGCAGCAGTTTTTCTGCCTCCTCGCAACAATCACTAATTCCACATGCGATATCTCCCTCATAGTCATAGTTGTTAACATCCTCATCGTATGTGTCCTGAAGACCCACAAAGAATTCAACTGCGATTGAAGCGGCTACATTAGCATTGCCAATCTCTAATAATTTACTGCCTTCTTTAAGGATTGAATCAGCTTTGCGCATAATGTGTCCCCAATCGGGAATTACAAAGGAGTGCCAGCGGTCGCCGATGTCCTCGGTAAATTTAAATGCTCTTTGCATCTGCCGGCAATAATCATCAATGGATTTCTTGTTGACACTAACATATTTCCCCATAAGAAATGCCTCCAATTCTCTGCGAAAGCCATCATTCCTTTGGGCATAATCCACTAAGAAAGCTTTCAAATGGGCAGCTGAGGCAACCTCTATCAAGTGTTTGATATCGTTTTCCATATACGATTTAATCAGATTGATGTGTCTGAATACAAAGATACTAACTTTTTGACGTAGTTTCTCGGCTCTTCGCTAAGACGAGCGATTTCTTCATCAGTCAACCAATTATCTATATATAGACCCACTATACACTCTAGATATTTGGATGCTGTGACGTTGTCATAGCGATGAGCAACGTGGCTATTAAACTTATCTGTGACGGCGAACAACTTAATGTAACGCTTGTGCCACACCCGTTCACAACTCATGCCATTTATTTCGCTATATTGCTCATTGGCTTGTTCGGGAGGGATAGGCTCAGCAGCAATTTCTTGGATTTTTTCTACAAAATGCCTACACTCGCGTTCTAGTCCCGTATTGATTAATTCGCGGCATAACCGCTTGTCAAATTTAGATAGTTCCATAGTGATATAACTTGATAGTATTCAGTTTTTTGAAAGTGATTTGATGAGATGTCAAAGTAATAATAACAATTTGGCGATACCAATAACCATATTAAGTTCGACATTCATGCCTGAAACATGGTACTTCGTTCCTCGCCCATAACCAGTGGCGGCAAGCAATTTCTTCTTGCACATATCGTTGAGAAGATGGGTGGTTTTCATGAGAAGTGTAAGTTATTCATCCCAAATATACCTTGTTGCTCTCGCTTTACCTATAGACCTCAACAAATGCTTTTTGATAAACGAGTCCACTAAATTCCGAACTTGTTTTTGGGTCAATTTGCCAGCAAATGCTGACACATAGTCGCTCATAGCAGCTTCGCCATTTCTTCTCGTGACATTTAGTTTAAAGGATTGAAGAATTTATCAACAAGTGATTATATCTGCTTTCGCGATGCAAATATAGTAATAAATTCCGACTTGGGAACAATTCTTGGAATTAAAAGTTTAAAAAATGCGCACAATACAACTAAACAGCTGATTTACAGAGGGCTGATTATTAAATTAAAAACACTGAATATGGTAGCATTCATTGCTTTGGCTTATATTTGCATTCAGTCAATCGCCGACACCATTTCGCGCTTCATCTCCTCATCCACTTCGCGGTAAAGAGCAAATGCCCCGCTATTGGGCGCATGGCCGCTCAACTCGCTCACGAGCGACTGGTCTTTGAATTTCTTGTAGATGTTGCCTACGAAAGTCCGTCGAGCCATGTGGCTACTGGCAATCTCGTTGATAGGACGTATCTCTTGCTCACCGGTTAGAGAGTTACGAACAACCACATTGCGAGTCACTCCAGCCAACTTGGACACCGTGATTTGAAGCAAGTCGTTGACAATCAATGACTTGCTTCTTTTTTGCTCACTTCCTGCACACATATTGCACACTTATCCTTTTTTACCAAGTATCATCTAACTTTCTGCACACCAGTAATTTGAAAATTGCACACCAATCATCTTTATAAATACACCTTGACTAGCAAAAAATAATTGCCCACATCTATAACATTTTATATCAAACAATTTCATCTTGGTTCAAACCTGTTTGCATAAAAGGCACTCGATTACTATTTTCAAACATCCTCTTGATTATTAGTACATTATAATTGTGATTTATTATACAAAAAACCAACAACAGTTGAATATTTAATCTTTACTGATTACCTATAGACATTCTTCAACGCCAGTAAATTCTACCATTGATTAGAGATGCCCAACACTTTCGCCAATTGATTGATTAAAATAGTTTCTCTTTCCTCAAAAAAATTTTCAATATCTGCTTCATCGAGACTCACATTAGGGATCAAATGATCATCTAAAAATTGTTGCTCTTTTTCAAAATGATTATTCCCAAAAAATAACTCTTTTAGGATTCAGAAACGAAGCACATGTCTTCTAGAAATCGACTCCACTTGTCTTCTTCCCAAACATAACTTCTTTGATAGAATGGTACTTTATGAAGTGTGTATCTGTCAAATATAGAGGGTATAGATAAATAGTTTGCTTGCATACAATATTTATAAATTGGTAATTAATATGTTTGATTTCAATATGTTATTAATTTGGTCAAATGTTGTGTCAATGAATGTGTTGTTACTCATTCTTGATGTGTCAATCATTTGATAATCATCGAAAAGCTGACGGTTGAATTTTAGTTCAAAGGCCAAACGAAGGTCGTTCTCACTTCCATCGTCTCCTTTCGCTTCTTTACTAGTGATTGTATGAACTCGTCTCACTTCATAAACGTCACGAATACCCTTACCTTTAATATATGGAATAAAGAAATGTAAATCATGTAGCCCAATTGTTGTTGGGAAATTTGAACCTGTATAGTAAAGATTTGCGGTTCTGTTTTCAAACATTAGTTCATTAACCTTTGCCCTATTAACTACTAGGCCAATAAGCACCCTTGTTGGTAATTCCACAATAGTTCCTTTCTGAGGAATCACTTGCTCAATAATTGTTGATGACTTGGTTTTAATGAGCTTGTCAATGAACTGTTCAAGTAAAGCCTGACTTCCTTGGTCATTTGGTCGAAGTGGGAAAGCACCGATATTAACTTGCTTAATAGACTCTTCAAACCTATGTGGTTGTCCATTACCTGGGTAAAGAATGTAACCGCCAATCACCTCACGCTTTAGTGCGTCATCTTTACTATGTTGATAGTATATAGCATCGCGGTAGCGGTGCATCTGGTTTATTGCATCATCGGGTGGCACATCAATGCCGCTATTGTCACGGCCACCAATGCGATACTTAGCGTCAAACAGGTAGGTAAGTTTCATTCCTTTCTGCATGTCGTCTTTGGTCAATTGCAGGACGATATCTGGTTTTTGAGCTACAGTAGGAACGACCAAGTCAGCGATACTGATATTGTCATTTTCCTTGTCGGTGTGCTTAGGATTATAGACTAGTTCAGCAAGTTCCACGCCATCTTTCTTGAAAAGGATGCGTGAGTGCTCTCCCTTGCCAAGTTCCCAAGTGAACATACCACTCATTTCCATGCGGTTGCGATGGTCGACATCTTCATCTTTCAGGCCTAGCTTATCCTTTACGATATGGCTAACTTCAATAAAGCACCATATTTCATAAAGTGTGGCAATGTCCTTTGTCTGCAAGCGATAAATACCATCGTTCAATGAATAGGCCCGACGCAAAAGGTTCCAAGTGCGATACACTTGGCTATAACCTGTGGCTTGTTGCAGAACAAGACTCTCTTGCGACAGGCCTTTAAATCGACCTATTGTTCTGAAGAAAGGATTGCGTTGTAAATGTTGGAGCGAAGCAAGGCGTTGACCCATTTCAGCTTTCATTTCCTCGGATGTGTTCCTTATTGCCTCAATGCGTTTCTTCAGTTGATTATATTTTGACGTTATTTGGCCAAGAGCATATTTAAGGAAACGGTTTTCCTGCGTGTCATTACTCTGAATCTGCTGCTCGGTGCGATAAAGGTGAGCAGCTTCCTTGCGATGTTCAGCAAACTCATTTTCAATAGAAGGAGTGACTATCTTAAGTTTATCTGCTCGTTGATAAATCTCATATCCACGCAATCGGTGACGAGGGCGCTCAATAATGCTACGGCAAGCTTTTATGAACTTATCTTGCTCACCCTGGAATACACTCCACCATATTAAATCAGGTTTCTCACCATCGCTTTGTGGAGAAAAACCATGAAAAGTGCGACGCATATAGTCAAGCGACAACATGCGATACTCACTCTCAATGTCCTTGATGATTTGTGCCCAATGTTCATGATAATTGAGCTTTGTGCTTAATACCTCAAACTGGAAAGTGAAAGTTTTCTTTATACCCTCAACTTGGTAAGTTATAATTATCTCACTCTTTCCAATGTCATTGCCATAGTTGAGAAAGCCTGCAAGAATGTGATTGCGGAAGCTGAAGCTCTCGTTCACATTTTGCAACATCGAGCCAAACTGTGCGTTCTTCACATTATTGTTGAAGTCAACCCAGATGGGATAGTCGGCATTGTCGAAGAACAATGCCCTGCCTGGCTCTCCCTGCGTTATGGGTGTGCTGTGACCGTCAAGGTGGGTAAACATTACCGACTTCACGCCATCACTCCAATTGTAAGAGGACGTGAGATTCTCGGCCCCTACATTAGTAACGGCTTTATCCCAAATGTCCTCATACTTTGGGCATTCGATGCTTAGCGTGAAATCCTTATGCTCAATAGTCAGCAAATCCATGATCGTTGCTTATGCCCAAAACGATGTGTAGCCCGAATTCACTAAACGTTTCTTCATCTCAGCGAGTTTAGCAAGCGAGATAGATTGAATATTGGTCTTTCCTTCTTCGTCCTCCTTGTTCTCTTCTTGAACCGCTTCGGCAATGAAATTATATTCAGTAGCGACAGCCTTAAGTTGTTCCTTGATGATTTGCTCCAGACCTTCGAGGAAGCCCTTTGTCACTTTCGATTCATCACCCTCGATGCGCGATAGCACTTTCATACTTGTAATCTCATCAAGAGCACGAGCAATCACAAGTTCCGAACCAATCTCCTTGCCTTCGTCATCTTTGTTGTAAGGCAGGTTGTTCACCACATATAGTAAGAACTCATTACGGGTGCGGTAGGCTACCTTGAATGGGGTGCCTTCTAATTTATCATTGACAGCTTGGAGATACTTTATCACAACTTCACAATTGGCCCTATTACCCTCATATACATCAACACCTTCAACTGCAGTTCCTATCAAATCTTGTGTTGACAATTTGCCAATAGGTTCAAACTTGCTTTCAAGTCCACCCATCAAGTCCACTTTATTCATTTCAATGGTCATGGCGCGGTCAAGCACTTTGCGTGAGAATGAGAATGTGGTCTCGTCCATGTTCACAGTCCCCACAACAATCAAGTTCTGAGGAATGGTAATGCCTTCTTCCAGGAATTGAGTGCGCAAGCTGTCGTCATCGGTCAGATCACTTGTGAGTATCCTGTACCAGTCGCCTCTGTCTTTCTTCAGTATGGGGTCAGTGGTGACTACACCGTTTTTGTCAGCCTTGCGTGACTCAATAACGCTGAGATATTCAGCGAAGTATTGCTCCACTGGGGCGAGGTTCATCTCATCAAGGCAAAGGAAAAATGGAACATTCGGGTTCTCCCAGGCTTTAGCGATAAATTTCAGGAAGTCACCGGCAATGAAAAACTCTCCATCTATGCGGCTAACATAGCCAATCAACTCACTGGAGTCGTGCCAGTTGGGTTTTACCTGAACCATCTCAAAATTGCTCGGCTTTTGTGAATTATACTCTTCGCTATCTGGCTCCCAGCAAGAGCGTGCCAACTCTCGCACTATGCGGCTCTTGCCTGTGCCAGAGATACCGGCAAGCAACAAAAATGGCTTCGACTTGATGGCAGTGATGTATTGGCGATAGTCCATATCTGTTTTTGTGTTATTTATATTCATTGTTGAATTGTTTCTTTTAGAAAAAAAATCTGATCCAAAATGTGAGTAATAATAATCAGATTTTAAAAAATCAAAATATTCAGTTAGAACAGAATTGATTGGAGTCCCATCTAGTAATTCTTGTTCAAGTAGATTATAATCATTGATTATTTTATCTAAACCTTTTAATGATGATTCCTGAAAAAGATTGATGTTTGAATTAATACATTTTGATATATACTCTGATGTCTTATCTATATTAGATGTATGTTTCTTTACTTCTTTCCAGTCGTCGCAAGTCTTAGATACCAACATATATTGATTGTATATATATCTAATATCTAAAGATTTCCAGTCTTTAGAGAAGTATAAATAATATGTTAAGTCCTCTTCTGATTTGTAGATATCAATATCAAGTTTTCCATATGAAAAAATATCGTCAAGCTTAATTTCTTCTCCTGGTTTTATTCCTAAATGTTTACGCAGGTAAAGACCAATGATGGAATTGTTTTCAGGGGTCTGTAAAGCTGTTCCAATCTTTTTTTGAGCTCTATTGAAAATAATAGTTTTCTCATCAAAAGTCTTAATAATAAAATAATGACCTGGAGTTGGGAAGAAATCACTTTTATAAACTTGAGGTTCAAGTTGTAAGTATGCTTGATTTGGTTCTCTGCCATCTCTTTGTCCCCAATTTAAGCCATATTGAACTTCTGCGTTCGAATCTAATAAAAAGACCTTTATGTGTTCCATTTTTTAATATTTTATATTAGGTTCAATAAATGGGTAATCAATACCAGCAAAACAATTTAAAACAGCAGTAGCAACAATCTTGCTTAATCTGCAGGGAACAGCCATTCCAATTTGCTTTCTTACACTTGCATATTTACCCACAAATTCGTAAAAATCAGGAAAAGTCTGAATTCTTGCTCTTTCTCTATTGGTTAATTCTCTGTTTAGCCAATGGTACCCAAATGTTCCTCCTCCTCCAGAAGCAGTTATAGTATAACTTGGTTTTTTAGGATCAAGTTTTCGGTAAATTTGGGAAATCTTTGTTTTTGTTTTTATTTTAAGATGTTCAGGCAGAATATGTTCTGCTTGCCAAATGTTCTGTCCTGGTTCTATATACAATAGCCTGGTTAATATTTTATCAGATAATTTTCTGATTTCATTATTCGGAGCGTCATCAGGAATGTTAGAAAGTGCTTTCTCTGAAGAAATGTCAATATCCCTAAAAAGTTCAGGACTTGGAACCTTATATTCAATTTTCAGATCATCCCTAATGCCAACAATTATAACTCTATGGCGTGTTTGAGGCACACCATACTCTTCTGCTTTATACAGGTGTACAGTTAAATTATAACCACAATCTTTTAAATCTTTTAATATGACATGGAAGTCATTGGAGCCAGCTGATTTGATGCCGCTTACATTCTCTGCTATAAACCATTTTGGCTTAAATTTAATCAAAACTTTAACCCCATAATAATATAATTGACCAAATTTTTCATTTGATAAGCCTTTGTGCTCTCCTACATTAGAAAAACTATTGCATGGAAAGCCATATGCGAAAGCGTCAATTGGTGACAAATTATCTATATCAAGTTGCCTTACATCTTCACAAATGACAGAATCAGGTTTATCTGGACTAATGTTTTTTATGTATGTTAAGCAAGAATCTTTATCATAATCTGTTGCCCATTCATGTTCAATTCTGAACATTTTATCATTACTTTTGGCATTTATTGCACCAAAAGCTAACCCACCAGGTCCACAGAATAATTCTCCTAGTTTAAAAGTTGTCATATTAAAATATTTATTTGCTTATTCAACAGTTTACAAATCTTCGAAATAATTCTTATCTAAATCTTTAATCAGTAATGTGTTTTTAACACTAACTCCTATATTATATTCTAACATGAATTTTGAAAGCTGTTTTCCATCAATAAGAACAATGCTTTTTGTAGAATTTTGTGCTGTTGATATCGCAGGCTTTGTAAATGAAGAAGTGGTTATGAAGACACCTTTAGTTGCTTTTTTTAAGTCAAGTGCGCCGATAAATGTTTGAATAACAGGTGCCGAAACATTTTTTGTCCATCTTTTTGCTTGAAGATAAATGTTATCTAGTCCTAGTTTGTCTTCTTTAATAACGCCATCTATTCCATCGTCACCTGTTTGCTTTGTTATGCTGCCATTCTCGTCTCTTCCTCCACCATAACCCATCTCAATTAATAAATCAACCACTAATTTCTCAAAAAATACAGGTGATTGAGTGATAACTTTATCTAATAGTTGTTGAGAAAGAGCATCATTAATTAAAGCATAAGTATTGTCTAATATTTCTGTAGGTGTCAAATCATCATCAAAGTTACCAGAGGTAGAGTTTGATCCTTGATAATCTGCAAATTCTTTAAATTTTTTCAAGTCGTCTATTGATAATGAGGAATGACTATCTAAAAAATCACGGCCCCTTTTTGTGATACTATATGTACCTCTCTTAGGAATATCAATAAACAAAGCTCTCCTAAAATATTGTCTAGTCCATCCCAAACGATCATTAAATTGTGTCTCTTTTCCACTTTTCGTTTTCTGAGATATACATTCTTCTTCAGAAAGAGAAAAGTGTTCTCTCATTTTTACTCTCATATCTTTTAATGAAAGATCTTTATCTTTAAGAAAACTCAAAAAAGGATATAAGAAATCTTCAAATTTTGGTATTGACATATTACAAAAATCTTTTATTTGAGAATTTAATTCATTTGAAATTTTAAGACATCGACGTTTTCTTTCAATCGTAAAACAATCTTTGGTGATGTTGTCTATTTTTGAAGCCTGCCCTTAGATTATTAATAAAACCAAACTCCAATGTAGTGCCTGAAAGCTGACCAAAGCTTGTTTCACCACATAGGAGTTTATAATATCTTTAATCTTTTAGCGGTCATTTATCAGGAATTTGAGATAATCTCAAACATGTGATTGCAAAAATAATAAAAATCTGCTACACTACTTGCCAAGAGTGAATGATTTTATAGATATTTTGCAAATTCACGATGCAAAATTAGTGTAAAGATGTGCAAAAGTTGAGCACATCAATCTCAAAAAACATCAATAAGGCATTTTTCTTGCGTGAAAGTAAAATGCTATCTTTAGTCGGTTGCGGGGTGGTGTGAGCTGCTGTAAGAGTTTCATTCGCATAAGACCACTTAAACGATGAGCCACTCATAAAATATCCAAATGTAGGAGTGTTTATACAATTTTTTGTTATCTTTGTGGCTAGAAACTAATAAAACATAACAAATATGACAAGACGAATTATTGCTTTGATGGCTGCGATTGCTGTGACTGCGGCAGCCATGGCATGCACGAGCCTGATGGTGGGCAAGAAGGCCAGTGCCGATGGCTCAGTGATGTGTACCTATAACGCCGACTCGTTCGGCACGTTCCGCAACCTTACTTATCTGCCTGCCGGCACCCATGCCCCGGGCGAGATGCGTCGCATCATCGACCGCGACAGCAAGGAGTATCACGGCGAGATACCCGAGGCGCCGGTGACCTACAGCGTGATTGGCAATATCAACGAGTGGCAAGTCACCATAGGCGAGACCACCTATGGTGGCCGTCCCGAGCTTGTTGACTCGACGGGGCTCATCGACTATGGTACACTGATGGACCTGGCTCTGCAACGCGCCAAGACCGCGCGTGAGGCTATCCTAGTGATGACCTCGCTGGCCGAGAAATATGGCTATTGCAGTTCGGGCGAGGTGTTCAGCATCTGCGACCCCAACGAGGCATGGATCATGGAGATGGTGGGCTGTGGCGCTGGCAGCAAGGCCGTGGCGTGGGTGGCCCTGCGTGTGCCCGACGATGCCATCTGCGCCCATGCCAACCAGAGCCGCATCCGCACCTTTGACCAGAAGGACAAGAAGAACGTGATGTTCTCGAAGAACTGCATCACCTTTGCGCGCAGCAAGGGGTGGTTCAGCGGCAAGGACCGCGACTTCAGCTTCTTTGACGCATACGCCGAGGACAACTTCAGTGGCCGCCGCATCTGCGAGGCACGCGTGTGGAGTATCTATCGCCGCTACAGCGAGGGATTTGGCGACAAGTACCTGCCGTTCATCTTGGGCGAGGACCTCAACACCGAGCCGATGCCTCTGTGGATTGTGCCAAATCACAAACTCAGTGTTGCCGATGTGCAGGAATGCCTGCGCGACCACTACGACGGCACAGCGCTCGACATGACCAACGACCCGGGAGCGGGCCTGTATGACTCGCCCTACCGCCCTACCCCACTGTATTACAAAGTGGATGGAGTGAAGCACTTCAACGAGCGTCCCATCGCAACGCAGCAGAGCGCCTTCTCGTGGATAGCGCAGATGCGTTCGTGGCTGCCACGCCAGGTGGGTGGACTCATGTGGTGGGCCAACGATGACGGCCACACCAGCCCCTATACGCCCATCTACTGCTGCAGTACGCGGCAACCCAAGTGCTACAACACGCCGGGAGCCGACTGCGTGACCTTCAGTCGCGACAATGCCTACTGGGTGTGCAACTGGGTGGCAAACATGGTGTATCCGCGTTACAGCCTGATGATGCCCAGCCTCAAGGCTGTGCGCGACTCGCTCGACCAGAGCTATCGCGACTTGCAGCCGCACATCGAGGCTCAAGCCATTGAACTGTGCAAGACCGACCAGCAGGCAGCAATCAACTATCTCACCGCCTATGGCTGCACCAAGGGCGACGAGATGATTGCCCGATGGAATCAACTGGCCGAGTATCTCATCGTCAAGTATAATGACATGGTGGTGCGTGTTGAGGAAAATGGACACTTCAAGCGCACCAAGACAGGTTTCAAACCTATCATTGAGAAGCCTGGCATCCCCGACAAGACTGCGCGCCGCATCGCCACCGAGGCCGGCAACCGATTGCGTTCACCCAAGCAGTGATGTGAGCGACAGCACCCCAGAGGGGGGGCATTAAAATCAGGTTTAGTCTATCTCGAAGGAATTGCCGCTGGCAACGATCTTGCAGTGGCCACATTCAGCCGTTAGGCTGACCTCTGGGTATTAAGAGTGATACAATCTTCTTCATGTTGATGTTTTTTTAAAAATTTAAGTATCTAAAGTGAAAAAAGTATGGTTGTAATTTGGTTAAGTCCTTGATTTTTCAGCAGTTTTGTGGTTGAAAACAAAATAACAAACCACAACTATGCAGTACAAAAGTAAGATATTTTTCTCTGATTTGAGCACATTTTCCAAAAAAATGATAATGGTGATGCGATTTTTTCGATAAGCCGTGTTCTTGAGTGTCTTCACATCAAGGTCGGTGACCTCGGCCATAAGAAGCGTCACAACAGTAAGCCGACGGCATCACTGACGCTCCAACTGTTGCCGTTTTTTCCGTTTTTCGCCATCGGCAATGCGGCAAGTTACGCCAGTAGCGGCTCGCACTAACTTTGTACCGGAAAAAGTTGTACACAGCGACAGCAGTACGGCAATGATAACTTCAAGGAAACACATAGAATTCTTAAGCAGAGACTGCGTAGAGCCCAGCAAAAACACCATTGGTGCAAGGTGAGAGAAACTACCAAACTTGTTTGAGGGTTGCCGAACCATAGCCCAATGACGGGCGTAGCCAAACAAAAGCATAGTGAAGGGTAGCACACTATACATCTAACAAAAAAACCGCCCGAAGACGGTTTTCTATCCAATATACACTCAGCTCAATTAAAATGTGTCATATTCACTTAGACTGAGTGAATAAAATTTTTGTTAATAATGATTACTGTTACATTATTAAAATAGAACATTCTACTGGATAGCACCAGTAACAATACGCAGAAGTATTCCTAGTCCAAAGCCACCAAGTGCAGCATACAAATATGCACTAGGATTGTATACCGACTTCTTTTGAGTAAAATACATGATGATTCCAACAATAGGGAAAAAAAATGAAAATCCAATGCCGACGCATCCGGCGGCTTCTTCAGGTTCTTGGTTGTTAAATTCCTCGTTGTTAAGTTCTTGGTTGTTAAATTCTTCTTCCATGTTAATTGAATTTTTAGTTAGACATAAGATGTTGTATAATGATATTAATCTCTCTTTCCATTTTGGGAATCTCATATTTAAGATATGAATCGAAATCGGGATGTAAAATTACAATAAACATTTTAGAAATAGAAATATTGTAGTTTGTTTCTAAAATATATTTATATAGATTTTGTTGAAGGGCGTAGTGGTAGAAACTAATATCTGGAATATGTCCTAAGCCATTAATGCCGTATCTCCAAACTCTTTCATCTGGCGAAGCTTTTCTACTGCGTTTCCAATCATACATATCAAAACTTGTTCCGTTTCGACATAGCAGATCAATGGTCCCTGCAATACGTAAGTTCAAATCAAAAATGTGCCATTCTGTTCTAAATGGGGTTATTGGGTTGTCGTCAAGAAATGTTTTGAAATAATTAAATTCTTGACTTATTGAAACATTCTTATTAATGTTTACAAACTCCCCATTGTAATTGAACTTAGTAGATAATGAAACTGGTTGATTTGATAAATACGACTCTATCTGTTTGTGTAAGAATGTTCCCACTTCTCTAGATTCGAGTCCTTTGCTATCCCAATCTTCCAAAACTTCACATTGTGATATGCCATCTCTTATCGCTACATGTTTAGATAAGCCTATAGAATCGAAAGGAGTAAAGAAATCATTGATGACATCGCTAACAGCAGTCAATTCAATTTTGCCATCATATAAGTAGATATGCTCAAAAGGTTCAAATGACAATTTCGAGTCTTGTACAAATGACGTTGATGAGTTGTCAATATTACTCTGAGCTCGTGTTGGAATGTTTAATGGTTGAACATTTTGGGAAGCCTTTTTCTCTAGATCAGTGAGTTGTGTTGAAATCTTTACTTCTTCTTTCTGACGTAACCCAAAAGTGTGATGTAAGAGCGTTTCACGATATTTGCGTGCCGCCATCAATTTTCCTTCCACTTCTGACCAACGCTTGTCAGGAGATGGTTCACTGCCTTCAATTGTTACTTGAAATTGTGTGTCTATTAAACTAATTAACTGTTGAATATAGAAGATGCAATTATTGGGCTCTTTATATATTTGTTTTTCAGAGAACCTTATTACAATCCATCCAAGATTTGCTAAATTTTTATCTCTAAACTCATCACCACATCCAATATAGTGTATTTGAGTCTTATCATAACCGCTATATGGCTCATCTATTTCTATGTCAATTCTTATTCCATATTTATTATTATCTTCAATAATTGCAATATCCGGCTCATATGGATGCGCACCTTCTGATGTCTGAATTGAAACATCGCCTAAGACTTTATAGTTGGTGTTTGACAGAAGAGAAGCTCGAAGCTTTTGCTCAAAATTGGATTCTGTATATCCTCTTAATTCTATTTTTCTTCTTCTGTAAGGATAAACTACAGTATCTTTTTTAGGTGCTGTATAAAAACTATAAAAGTCCTTCTCTTCTATTTGAGGCAAATTGTATTTGACTGATATAACTTCCTGATTAGGAATAATGCCTTTTTTATATTCTTCTTCTAAACTTGCAATTTCTTCTCTAATCTTTTGTTTCTGTCTGGAAGTTATTTCTTCGTTTTTAAGAAGTTTTTCGGACTCGGTTAAATCATAAGAATTGCTTGAATTATCAACAAAATCCTTTCTTATATCGTCAATAACAGTGTCAATTTTGTTGTCAATAGATTTCTCAACTGATGAAAGCTGTCTTTCAAGTTCATTTGTTTGAAGCTGAAATTCAGGATATTTATTAGTTACCAGAGCATTAACTTCTGTAATTATTTTAGTGGCACTAACAACTCTATTATTATTTAGTGCAATAGATGCGTCATTAATCTTTGATGCAATTAGCTGTCTAGTCTTTTTTCGCTTATTAGTTTTTGAGAGATGGTAGATAAGAAAACATAACAACATAAATAGTATGCCTAGGAGAAGGCCCCAAAGAAAACCATTATTTCCTGTTTGTCTTGTAGATTCAGCATTATATTGTTCATTACCTGCATTATTGTCTTCAGCACTAAACTCTGAAAAAGTATAAGGGTTATCCCAAGAAAAAGAATTTAATGATTTTGACAGAGCGTCTTTCCATAAATTCGATTCAGACTCGCGATAACTGAATATAGCTTTGACTGCATTTTTGTAATTAAAGAAGTAGCATATGGTTACATCTACAGCACCTTCTAAACCAGTTCTTGAGTAATGGATTTTTACATAAACTGCACCAGAGTTGGTTTCTTCAATTGAGGAGGTTGGTTCATGAATAAATCGTTGTCCTGGGCCCAGTTCTTGTTCTGCAGTACTTTTAAGTTCTTCTATATCGCCAGATGAAAATGATTTGTCATTGGAACAAGGGTATTCATTTGACTCATCACTATCTGTTAATATCATGATTCGACAATAATGTGCCATAGCATCTTGCTGCTTGCTAGAAAGATTTTTCTGTTGAAAAACAATTTCTGAGTTGGCAACATAACAAAGAGTGTCATGTAAGAATTTTGTATATGCGTCATCATCTTGCCTCAGTTCCAGATTGTCATTTACTGAAATTGAAAACAAATTATTTAAGCGATACATCTTAGCATTTGCATGTATGATGCCGCAAAAGAAAAAAAATGATATAAGTAGATATAGTCTTTTCATCAGAAGCGAATGGATTGTATTGATTTTTCAAAATCAGAATAGAATCTATTGTACAAATTACTTTGAAAACTAAAAGTTACGTTTAGCATATTACCATCTGACATTTGAATTGAAAAAGTCTCGCAATAAACAGGAATAGGACTACCGATACCATATCTATAATATCTTATTCTTAATGCCCTTCTTCCAGAAATAGAAGTAAACTGATAAGGCAACCATTTTAAAACACAAGTCCTATTTTGTGCCATCATTGCAGTGTATTGCTCTTCCATAACTTTATCGGTTTCTTCATTATATTTCAGTTCTTCGGCTGATAGATTATCATAATTAATAGAAGGGTCTCCTGGAGTTGTATTTACAGAGATAGTTGCGTATGCATCATTTTTATCATAAACTGACATGAATAAATAATTCATTGGTAAATCTACGGTGGAAGTTCCTCCGAAATTTTGCACATTTTTAATATAATCTTTAGATTGAAGAGCCATATAATGTGGGATGCTCATGTCGCCATATTCTCCTAAAGGAACAACATCTGTTTTTTCTGTTGAAGACAACTCGGTGTTATTATATTCCTTAAGTTTTGAGATAAGCTCCGGTTTCTCTGGTTCATCCCAATATGTTATTTGTCTCTTAATTTTGTATGTGTGATTATGTTTTGGAAAAACACCTTTATAAATAACCTCAACTTCCGTCCAATTTCCAATATTATCATAACTAAGGTAATTAAACGTTGTCGTATCAGAATATGTTATATCAATCAAGTCTGTTTTGATACTAAGATTATCATAGTTCTTAATAATGGATTGTATTGAACCATCTTTATTATATGTTGCTTTTTGCGTCCAAACTAATTCATTCTCGTCATAATATTTCACATTGACAACACCACCTTCGTTTGAGCTAACAGTTGAAATCTTAGTAATATTTTGATTAGCCACTGGTCCAATAGGAATGCCAGGTGTGTAACAACCATCATTATCTGGTTTGTATATATCTGTATCAAAAAGTTTTTTACCATCAACACCGTAACCAATAGAATGTTTTACATTCCCATGATTGTCAAAAATAATGGTAACGTTTCCTGCATATGTAGAGATTGCATATTGAGGGTCAAAAGCATTCGAGAAAATTTCGGTTAATGGCATAGTTGATTGAACTATTGTCTCAATTTTCACAACATTACCCTTAACGTGCATCTTATCTAAATGACAATTATTCTCTTTTTCATATTTGGCACAGCCACTGAGTAAAAAACAAGCGATGAAAATAATAAAAAGGTCTTTCATTTTAGTTGATTTTTTTGTTTTTTAGTTGTGAATGCAAATATACAACATAATTTTTAAAAAATATATTAAGAACCATTATTTTTCGTTACTTTACACCTTCAACAGGGTATAAGTGCTGCCATAGTCCAGTTTGTGCCAGACGTAGAACATCGGTATCTTCAACGCCTCGACGTTTGTGACTTTTTGTACTTGGTGCAAAAATAAAGAAAAAAGCTGAATTATTGGTAAACTATGACTTTTTTTTTGCCAAAATCAATCCATATTTAAGCCAATTTTATTATTCAATAATTTGTAAAATCATAGCCACGAGCAACAGGTATGTTATGTTGATTGATAGTGCTATACATGAATGATTGTTTGAGTAGTGCCAAAATCTTTATCGCAAGGACTACCCTTGCCTTTGGAACGGCGAATGATTCCCTGTTCGGTGAGGCGTGCGGTGATTGATTTGACTGGCGCTCTGATTTGCCTATCTCACTTGCAACAAACTTTTGTGGGGCCGATGGGTTTTGCTGTATCACTCGCAACACGGCAATTTCTTCCAAAGTGCAGTTTTTGCACTTCGCCAGCAGCCCAAAGGCATAATTTGCACTTGTAAGTGTCGGCGAAGCTCCACCTCCTGCCGAAGTGTTAAATTAGGTAAACACTCCGAATGAGAAAGTAAATGTCTAGTGCTGAATGTGTAACTTTGCAGAAAAATCAATTAAATATATCCTACAATGAAACAACAATTCACCTTGAAATCATGGAGCCGCATCGCCTGCCGCTATGCCGGCAAGGCGGCTCTGCTGTTGCTCATCTTCATGATGGCCACCGCTGCACGCGCACAGCAAGCAGAAGACTACGCACAGCGCTCGCTGGAGCCTGGCACCCTGTCACACCTCCTGCACAAGCAGGCTTACAACGACGATGTGTTTGACTTCGGCATAGAACCCGTTGCCAATGACAAAATCACGTTCGTCCTCAACACTAAATATCTCACCGAGGACACCAGCACCGATTCTCCATCAGGCATCAGCGAAGTTTATACCTCACGTCAGAGCAACATCGACGACGGGTGGTACACCATCAGTGGCTGCCGCCTGAACAGCAAGCCCATCGCTAAAGGCATCTACCTGCACCAGGGCAAGAAGGTTGTCATAAAATAACACAAGTTTCGGATGTGTTACCAGCTTGTAGATGTGGCTGTTAGCCTCAAAGAGGCGATTACCCCGAAAGGGTAAAACATAAGTAACCCCATGTAAGCTCCTCGCAAAGGGGCGCAACATGGGGTGCAGCCAATCCACAACCCCAACCTCGAAGAGGTTGAACAACAATCGATTATAATTAGTCCCTATGTTTACTATCTCAAAAGCGAACATAGGGACTTTCTCAAAAATAAACAGTGAGCGATACTAATTTCAGCTGTCACTTGCAAAGTTGCCGGCAAACCATTAAATTTGCGGTTGAAATCAAAAACTCACTCATTATGAAAAAATTACTATCATTATTATTGCTTGTGATGTGTGTGGTTCTCGGTGCCAGTGCACAGATTATTACACAGGAGAAGTTGCAAACCAGTGGTGACGAACAACTGCTGAGGCAGTGGATAAGGGTGCTTTCACATGATGAGTTTGGTGGCAGAAAACCCATGACGCCCTCTGAGGACAAGACTGTCGATTATCTTGCCAGGCAGTTGGAGGTGATGGGCCTGGAGCCTGCCTTCAACGGCAGTTGGTTTCAGCCCTTTGACATGATTTCAGTTACAGCCAAGCCTGTGGGCAGCGGGTTCCCTGTGAGCGGGAAGAAGAAATCGGTGCTTCGCTATCCCGACGATGCAATCATCTGGACATCTCGTGCCACCGAGAAAATCGACCTGAAGAAGGCAGAGTTCGTGTTTTGCGGTTTTGGCATCAACGCTCCCGAATATGGCTGGAACGACTACGAGGGCATCGACGTGAAGGGCAAGATAGTGGTGGTGATGGTCAATGACCCTGGTTTTTATGACAATAGGCTCTTTAGAGGACGTAATATGACCTACTATGGTCGTTGGACCTATAAGTTTGAAGAGGCACTGCGTCAGGGCGCTGCCGGCTGCTTGGTGCTCCATAACACTGAAGCCGCCAGTTACGGATGGCATGTGTGCGTGAATGGCCATTTGAGTAACAACCTCGCCATCTACGACCCCCACACGCGCAACGCCCAGGAACTGGCCGTGAGAGGATGGCTCCATGAGGACGGTTTCAAGAAGCTGTTCCTGGCTGCCGGCATGAACATGGATCAGGCGCTGACCCAGGCTAAAAAGCCAGGCTTTAAGAGCTTTGCGCTGAATGTGAGAGGCGATGTTAAGATGGATGTCGCCTACGACATTAAGAAGACGCGCAACGTGGGCGGCATCATTCGAGGCAGCGGCCACGATGGTGAGGCTGTAGTGTTCTGTGCCCACTGGGACCACCTGGGCATAGGGAAAGCCGACGAGCACGGCGACACCATATATAATGGCGCGGCCGACAATGCCTCGGGCATGGCAGGAGCTTTGCTCGTTGCCAAGAAGTTCAAGGAGATGCCCCAGCCACGACGCGACCTGGTGTTCATCTTCCCATCGTCGGAGGAGAGCGGACTTTTTGGCTCGGCATATTACTGCGATAATCCTGTAGCTCCCATGGAGAAGACCGTGGCATGCCTTAATTTTGAGAGCATAGGCCCTGCCGAGTTGACGCGCGATGTCGTGATTTTGGGCGGAGGGGAAAGCAACTTAGACCATTATTATGTGGCTGCCGCCGCAGCTCAAGGAAGGTATATCTATTTCGACGACGACAACTCCGACGGCTGGTTTTATCGCTCAGACCATTATAACTTCGTGAAGAAGGGAGTGCCATCGGTAGTGCTAGAGAACGGCCTTCATCCCGTCGATGTGAACAAGCCTAACAAATACCCCATGCCAGTGTGGTATCACAAACCCTGCGACGAGTATCATGACGACTGGGACCTCAGCGGCACGTTATCCAACGTGCGCCTAATCTTTAGCGTGGGCCTGTCGTTGTCAAACAAATAACAGTGAGGCGATGATATTCACACACATAGGAACACAAGTTATTTAAATAGCAAAAAAATATATACTTATATTCTTCCCATGATGCCAGCCCCTTAGATTGCGAGGACACGGCAACCTTGCATTCCCAACAGCGGCTTGCCCTGGGCGGCACATCTAAACAGCCAATGGTATCTCGGGGTGCTGCACCGAGAGGGGCGTTCCCTTTTGGGAGACGTAAAACATGTAGAGAATTACCATTTCACTGCCATTATTCTCGCCATGGTGAATGGTTCCAACCATTTCGACAATGGCTTCCCCCTCATGAACCACCTTGACATTGCCATCGATGTCAATGATGGTGAGCTCGCCCTGCCGAACTATGCCAAAGTTTATCACGTCATGATGATGCCACCCAAGTTTCTCGCCTGGTGCGAACTCATACCTCATAGCGACTATCTCCGCATCGTCGTGCGGAAAATTGGGGATCTGCGCGCCATCCCAGCTTTGCGAGGTGCGTAGCAATTCGGTAGTTTTCACTTTTGCCATAGTAGTATAATGCTTTTTAGTGGTAGCAAAGGTACTATGATTTTCTATAACCCACAAGAGCCAGAAACCAATAAATACAGACTCCCCTTAAAAAAATAAAAGCACACGAATTAAACGAATTATAACGAATTCTATTTTATTGATATAAAGTTTGTTGGATTTGTCTTATTTTGTTGTTTTTGTTTGATTTTTCAAAAAGAGCCACTTTTTAAAGTGGACTCAATACACAAGTTTCTAAAGTAGAATTGCGATTATCAAAATCACTCCCTTTTCAACTCTCGAATAATCGCAAAAAGTTGCCACTTCGTGGTCAAAAAGCCTGCTTACGCAGGAAATTATAAAAAATTTTTAGTATCCGATTAAAGATTACAAAATCCCCTGCTATTGGCTTATATTCAATGCGATAATGGCAGGAACAAAATGTGTGGGCTTATTATTCTTGGGGAGAATTTCAGCCGGAGGCTGACCTCTGAATACCCCCCTTTGGCACTTGTGTAGCGAGCCCTAGCGAGCGCAACAAGTGTCAAGGGGGGTATTGACAACCACACACATGTCGCCAGCGGCGACCCCTCCCTTTGTTTTGCCAGATAACAATGATAAAATTTCGAGGTTTGATAAATTATGCGTCACCCGCAAAGACCTGTGTTTAATGTTGATGAGTCCATGAGCGTCGAAGACGCTAAATGCTTCGGAGAAGCTATTTGTCGTTAAGACATTATGTTTGCAATCGGGAAACGCTCATTGGGGGCTTCGCGCCCCCAGCCGCTAGGCTAACCCCGCGGTGTTTTTCATAATATAAAAAGGCGTGTATATCAAATGAATCACTACTTTTGTAAAAGCAAAAATAATTTAGTTATTCATTTAAATATACACGACAATGCAAAGAAACAAAATTTCTTTCAGTGGACAAAAGATTTTCGTGGGAATCGATGTCCACAAGCGAAAATGGTCGGTGGCCACGATCACCGAATCGGGTTTTCAACGGGTTCACACCCAGAACGCGTCAGCCCAGGAGCTCATTGACTTTCTGCACAGACATTATCCGGACGGGGACTATCGGGCGGTATACGAGGCGGGATTCACAGGATTCTCAACCTACTACTCGTTGAACGCAGCGGGAATCAGCTGCATGGTAATCCATGCCGCCGACGTGCCGACAACGCAGTATGAGAACGTGATGAAGACCGACAAGATTGACTGCGTGAAACTCGCCAAGTCGCTGCGTGCCGGACTGCTCAAGGGCATCTATATCCGCCCCAAGGACAGCATCGACGACCGTGGCGTGATACGCATGCGACGTGCAGTCATCAAGGACCTGAGCCGTTACAAAATCCGTGTCAAGCATCTGCTGATGAGCAACGGCGTGCAAATTCCAGAGCAATTCGACAAACGCAAGGGGAACAACTGGTCGGGTGCTTTCATCCAATGGCTCAAAGGTGACGTGAAACTACTCTCAGAAACACGTCGCACGCTTGACATGCTCATCACGCAGGTGGAGCGTATGCGTCAGGCGCAAGTTGAGGCGACCCGCGAGCTGAGAAAACTGTCAAGAACCGAGCGCTACGCAACCAACTACGACCTGCTTTGCTCAATCCCTGGCATCGGCGGAATCGTCGCCATGACGCTGCTCACGGAGATTTACGACATTACCCGTTTCCGCAACGAGTGCCAGTTCGCCTCCTATCTCGGGCTTGTGCCCACCAGCCATAGCAGCGGTGACAAAACCATACACGGCGAGATGACTTTCCGCGGAAACAAGGAACTTGGGCCGATGATGATTGAGGCGGCTTGGGTCGCCATCCGCAACGACACGGGATTGGCGGCATCGTTCAGCAATTACTGCCGCAAGATGAAGCCGCAGCAGGCTATCGTGCGCATAGCTCGCAAACTCGCAAACATCATCATCTCCGTTCTCAAGAACAAGAAAAAATATGTTCCGTACTCCTGCAACGGATAAACATAAGGCAGCCACAAGGCTATTAGACAACCTACAGAAACGACTCCTCGCATGGTTTGATGCGTTCATCTGAACGTCATCTTTGCTTAAGACTGTTGCGTTTCACCTATTTCTCTGAAGAAATATCTTGATGGCCGGCATGGCCGGTTCATCTTATAGAAGGTTGTCTAATAGGGCTGTCTAATCCACACCAATTCGGGGTGGACAGGTGGTGTGTTGTCTGTGCTCTGAGTATTGAAACAAGTAACATATTGAGCTACAATAATGTTAAATAAAAGTTAAAGTGATTCATTCATTTGGATTGCAACATAGAAGACCATGCAAGAGGGTCGAAGACCCTCGCAGCTTGGTCCTTGTGCCATCTAATGAAAAAGTGCCTCGTTAGAGGAACTTCATCGCCACAGTTGCCCTGCCCTTGTAAATGATTTTCACTACTTTTGCAAAGACAAAACAATATTGACATGAGTGCCGTAAATTCCATTTATCACATAGTCATCAACACCTACCGCCGTGAGATGACCATCCCCGACGAGACCAGCGAGCACATGTACCGTTACATCTGGTCAATCATAGACAGTCGCAACTGCAACACAGGCTTGTTGAGCTGTCGCCGACGATGGCACTCAGCGACTTGGTGCGAGACATCAAGCAGGGCAGCAGCAAGTGGGCGAAACAGCAGGTTTACTTCCCCATGTTCAGCGGATGGGGCAAGAAATATGGCGCATTCTCGTGCAGCGTGCGCGACAAGGATAGAATCGTTAACTATATCAACCGCCAGCGTGAGCATCACAAAGAACAGACTTTTGAGCAGGAGTATAAAGAGATGATAAATCGTTCAGGGCTGGAGAGGAACGATTATAGGCTCACATGAAAAGCCTGTGGTGGAAGTTCCTCTTCGAGGCACTTTTCGTAAGATTCAGCAGGGACCAAGCTGCGAACCCCTTTGGGGTTCTTGCATGGTCTTGCGATTGAAGTCGGGTCTCCGACCCGCCCGGCATCTTCGATGCCTAATGTCTCAACCTAACACAGGTTTTTGCAGGTGAGCCATTAATTGAGATGGATTTTGAATTTATGTCGAGTAGGTTTTTATTCAAAGTTGAAGAATAGTAGCGGGCTACATTTCAAGACTTTAAATAAAAAGATGCCGACAGAAAACAAAATACAACCAAAACATTATTTACTTTTTTCTTAATTTATGGAACCCACCTTTAAAAGCTAATGCGCCACTTTCGAGCTTGAAAGTGGCGCATTGTGTTTATTTTAGCGATTGTTTACTCGCTCAGGAGTTGACGGGCCATGTTTTGGGCGGCGCGGCGGCCGTCGCCCATGGCGAGGATTACTGTGGCAGTGCATTGAGCATCACGGCTCTGCTGGACTATAAAAAAGGAATAGATATAAGAATGATTTGGCATATTTTTTTGCAATTTTGAAATAATAATTGATTCTTTCTTTTGTATTTCCAAGAAAAAGCGTACTTTTGCAACGAAAATATGTGTCATACAACAAAAAATCGGCGTAATGATATTCCCAAGGACTAAAAATTTAGAGCAGCTTATTGAAAGCGAAGGTAACGGGCTAGTAAAGATTGTTACTGGAGGTCGCCGCTGTGGCAAATCATTTCTGTTGTTCAACATTTTTCACAACTATTTGATTAATAAAGGAGTCGATGAGAATCACATCATTGAGATACCACTTGATGATATTAGAAACAGGAAGTTTAAAAATCCTGAACTATTGATTGATTATATCGACAATCAGATTTCTAAAGACGGTAAACGCTACTATGTAATATTAGACGAAGTTCAACTCGTTGAAGACTTTGTGGAACTTCTGTTAAGTTTGATACACACTCCGAATGTTGATGTCTATGTTTCCGGTTCTAATTCCAAGTTCTTGTCTAAAGATGTAGTAACGGAGTTTCGTGGACGAGGTACCGAGATTAGAGTGTGGCCGCTCACTTTCAAGGAATTCTATGATGTAGTGGGTGGAGACCGTGCTGAGGCTTGGAACTCCTATTATACCTATGGTGGCCTGCCTCAAGTGACTCAAATCTCTTCTGCACAGCAAAAAGAAGAATACCTGATTAATCTCTTTGAGTTAACTTACCTTAGCGACATAATCGAACGAAACCACATTCGGAACACCGACGGACTTAAGCAATTAGTTCAAATATTGGCATCGGCAATCGGGTCACCAACTAACCCCAAACGCATCAGCAACACATTCAAGTCAACCGAAGGACTTGCCATATCAGACAAGACGCTTAAGGAATACATAGGCTATATGCAAGATGCCTTTTTGATAGAAGAGGCGTTGCGATATGATGTAAAAGGTCGTAAATATATAGGCACCGAAACAAAATACTATTTCTCTGATTTGGGTTTGCGTGCTGCCGCACTAAATTTCAGGCAACAAGAAGAGCCCCATATCATGGAAAACATAATCTACAACGAATTGCGACAACGAGGTTATAGAGTGGATGTAGGGCTGGTGGAAACTTGGCGACGAAATGAGAACAATAAGTTACAACGAAATAACCTTGAAGTTGATTTCGTTGTAAATCGTGGTGCTGAAAGAGTGTATATCCAATCAGCTTTTAGGATGCCCACACCCGAAAAAGAGAATCAAGAACATCAATCTTTACTTAACATTAATGACAGCTTCCTAAAAATCATTATAGTGGGTGATAACATTATGCGAAAAGTGAATGATTACGGTATCGTAACCATGGGGCTCTTGGATTTTCTTCTTGACTCAAATAGTATATCATCATTGCTTGGGAAAAAATAACGTGAGTTCAATGAACCCACGTTATTTTATTATAGCTCAGAATGATTTACTCGCCCAGGAGTTGACGGGCCATGTTTTGAGCGGCGCGGCGGCCGTCGCCCATGGCGAGGATTACGGTGGCACCGCCACGCACGATGTCGCCACCGGCGTAGAGGTCGCCGATGTTGCTCTGCATGGTCTCCTCGTTAACAACGATGGTGTTGCGGCGGCTCACGTCAAGGCCCTCGATGGAGCGTGGCACGAGCTGGTTGGGCGATACTCCCACAGCCACGATAACGATATCGACAGGGATCTCCTCGATGGCTCCCTCCACGGGAACTGGCTTGCGGCGTCCGCTGGCGTCGGGCTCACCAAGCTCCATGCGCTGCACGCGCATAGCCTTAACGTGACCTTTCTCGTCGCCAATGTACTCGATGGGGTTGTGCAGAGTCATGAACTCCACGCCCTCTTCCTTGGCATGGCCCACCTCCTCGCGGCGGGCAGGCATCTCCTCCTCGCTGCGGCGATAAACCAAAATCACGCGCTTGGCACCCATGCGCAGTGCAGTGCGAGTAGAGTCCATAGCAGTGTTACCACCACCTATCACAGCGATAGTTTCGCCATGCATCACGGGGGTGTCGCCGCCACGGCCGGCACTCATCAGGTTGATGCGAGTGAGGTACTCGTTGCTCGACATAACGCCAATCAGGTTCTCACCAGGGATGTCCATAAAGCGGGGGAAGCCAGCGCCAGAACCGACGAACACGCCCTTGAAGCCTTGCTCGTGCAGGTCGTCGTAGGTAATGGTCTTGCCCACGAGCACGTCTTTCTCAAACTTCACACCCATTTTGCGCAAGCCCTCGATCTCGTAATCGACGATGCTGTTGGGCAAGCGGAACTCGGGGATGCCATACTTGAGCACGCCACCAATCTCGTGCAGTGCCTCAAACACTGTTACATCAAAGCCCTGCTTAGCCATGTCGCCAGCAAACGACAGTCCCGAAGGTCCACTACCGATGACGGCAACTTTGATGCCGTTAGCCTCCTTCATGGGGGGCACTTCTTGCTCGGTATTGTTGCGCTGCCAGTCGGCGGCAAAGCGCTCCAGGTAACCGATGGCCACGGCGGGCTGGTTCATCTTCAGGCGGATGCACTTGCTCTCGCACTGCTTCTCCTGCGGGCACACACGGCCACACACTGCTGGCAGCGAGCTGGTCTCCTTGAGAGTAGCGGCAGCCTGAGCAAACTCGCCACGCTCTATGTTCTTGATGAACTTGGGGATATTGATGCCCACGGGGCAGCCAGTAACGCACTGTGGATTAGGGCAGTCGAGGCAGCGGGTGGCCTCAAGCACTGCTTGCTCGGCATTGATGCCTTGGTTAACCTCCTCGTTGCAAGTGATGCGGTAGGCAGGATCGAGCTGTGGCATCTCCACGCGGGCTATATTGTTTCTCTCTTTTGCGGTCTTCGACTTGCGCAGTTCTTCGCGCCAAGCCTCATTGCGAGATTCGTTATAGTTTTCCATTTGTTTTGTTTTTTCTTGTTTTCTTGTCCTCTTGTTTTCTTGTCTTCTTGTCCTCTTGTGTTCTTGTCTCCTTGAAAATCACATTTTCAAGCGCATTAACAACTCGTCGAAGTCAATCTCATGAGCGTCGAACTCGGGACCCTCAACACACACGAAGCGTGTCTTGCCACCTACGCTCACACGGCAGGCGCCGCACATGCCAGTGCCGTCAACCATGATAGCGTTGAGCGAAGCCTCGGTGGGCACCTCATATTTCTTGGTCAAGAGCGACACAAACTTCATCATGATAGCGGGACCTATGGTCACCACCTTATCGACCTTCTCGCGCTTGATAACCTCTTCAACGCCAGCGGTGACAAGACCCTTGGTGCCGTAGCTGCCATCGTCGGTCATAATAATCACATCATCGCTCGAGGCACGAACCTCATCTTCAAGGATAATCAAGTCCTTAGTGCGACCAGCAAGCACGCTAACCACGCGGTTGCCAGCAGATTTCATAGCCTTGATGATGGGCAGTAACGGAGCCACGCCCACGCCGCCACCGCAGCACAGCACGGTGCCGTAGTTCTCGATGCGGGTAGCTTGGCCAAGAGGTCCCACCACGTCGGTCAGGCAGTCACCTGGCTCAAGAGCACAAATCTTGCGGGTGGAGTCGCCCACGGCTTGGATAACCAATGTGATAGTCCCAGCTGCGGGATCACTGTCGGCGATAGTCAATGGAATTCTCTCTCCCTTCTCACCGCAGCGCACAATCACAAAGTGACCGGCACGGCGAGCTTTTGCAATAAGGGGAGCTTCAACAACGAGCTTTGTAACATTCTCGCTGAAACGCTCTTTACTTACAATCTTGTTCATTGTCCGGAATTTATAGTTAATGTGAATTAGTTTTTTAATTGAACGTGCAAAGGTAAGCAGATTTTCTGAAATAGCACCCTAATAATTAATAAAGTTTTCAACTTCTTGCTTTTTGCTCACTTGATTAAGCGTGCCACAATTTCATGTTATTTCAGCAAAATCACCGGCTCGCACCCATCTGTTTTAGATAATCGTCAAGCGGTGGCATACCCATTTCCTTACGCCACTGGTCAACCTTATCGGGGTTTAGAAGCCTATACAGCTTGCCGTCAACAATTTGCGACCCATAGCGCTGTGGACGACCCTCATGCATGGCGATGCGGTCATCCATCATTGCCACCTGCTCTAGTGAAATGTCACCATTGTGGGCAGCCTGCTCAAAGAGGTTGAAGTATTTCTTTTGCAACTCAACAGGCGCATGCTGAATCACAAGCCAGAACACGGCACAAGCATTTCCCACCTTGTCACTACCCACAAAACCATGCTTGTCGAGAATGTTGCAGATTGCCACTTGATTAATGCTATCAACAAGTTGCATCTCACGGGTGAGCGAATCGATGCGTGCCTGGTTGCGAATTGGTGCTCGATAGGCCTCAAGGAACTCATAACGTATTTCCTGATCGCGACCACCTATCTCTTGCAAGCGAGCACGGAGTGGCTTATCGAAATGCGCCTCAATGCGGTCGCGGCGAGCCATGATGGTGTCGCAGTAGGCGTGCCAGCGCTTGTCGGTGTGCAAGCTGGCAAGGTCGCGGTCGGCAGCAGGGTCATCAACATACCAATTAGGGTCATGGCTCAAGCGAGCATTTAATCGAGCAAATGCTGAGTCATGGTCACCAGCAAGAGCCGCTGCACAAGCCGCATTATACAGGTGTGAGCCAGCAATTTCATCTCCAGTAGAAAACGCCATTGCAAACTGCTTGGAGGCGCCAGCATAGTCTCCTGCCATAAAGCATGAGTCGGCAGCGTGGATATAGTCGCTATAGGTAAGGCGATTAACCTGCGATTGGTGGGCGGCTTGAGTAATGTCGAGCAAGAACCTCATGTGCTCACCCACTGGCTGAATGTTGCGCGGTGCTGTGACATCATAGTGAAAAGTGTTTGAAAATGGCAATTTCTTGTTGTCTCCTTGAATTATATACATTATTCCTAAGGGTATTCCATTTTTCACTATGCGGTCAACAACCAAGATGCGATGTTGCTTATTGTCAGTGATAACGTTACGCCATATTTCATCTTCAGGCTGCTTAGCATATCTTCGTGGCTGAGCCTCAACCACCAGCTCGCCGCCATCGGCCTGTCGCACAAAATCAGGCATCCACTTGGTGCTGGCAACTGGCACAAATACCACATATTGATCAGCAAGAACAAGTTCCAATGAATCAACATTAAACGGAAGTTTATGGATTGCCGATGCAATATATTTCTTGCAATAAGAGTCGTAGGCTTGAAATTGAGCATCATTGACAATAAAGTTCAAGGCATACTCTCCATTACTCAAGTTCGTCATCGGGAAAGGGTTTGTGCCACCAAAGTTTATTGTCATCCCACGATGCACACTGCTAACCACATTGCCATCAAGCGACCACTGCGATGATGACGCAAATGGTGGAACTGTACCGCTTGAGCATCCAGCTAGAGCAAGCGCAGCAACTGCGCAAATAATTAAATATTTAATTCTCATCTCAATAATTCCTGTCTTTATTTTGATTTACATCCTATCACTTCTATCATATTTACGACTAACTCCACATTCTCATCCTCAGGAACATCAAGCCCAATTAATGACTGGTGCGTTGAACATCTTTCACGCCCTTGAGGTTCTTGATTTTCTTGATGAGCGAGTCAAGGTTGTCGAGGCTGCTGATGCTAATGACCAGATAGCCCTCAAAGACGGAGCCATTGCTGTTGATCGACACATTGCGCAGCATGGTGTCGCCCTCTTTGTTGATGAGAGAGCTAATGTTAGAGACAATGCCAATGTCGTCATTGCCCACCACCTTGAGAGTGACGGCAAACTGCTTGCCCATCTTGCCGCTCCATTGCGAGCGAATGATGCGATAGGGGTACTTGGCGAGCAGGTGCTTGACGTTGCCGCAGTCGCGCCGGTGTACCTTGATGGCGCCGTCGCTGGCTATGAAGCCCACGATGGGGTCGCCATAGATGGGGTTGCAGCATCGCGAGAGCTTGTAATTGATGCCTTTCACATTGTTGCCCACCACCAGAATGTCGTCGCCACCACGGTCGTCATCTTCGCTCTTGCTTTGAAGCACAAAATTCTCGGCTGCCTCATGTGGCTTGGCTGCCTCCTGCTGCTTGGCCTTAAAGTCGAGCACTTCCTCAACAAGTGTTGCAATATCAATCTTCTCGTCATTAATGTCGGCAAAGAAGTCGGTGGCGAGCTTATACCCTTTCTTGCTGATAAACCGGTTCAACATGGCCTCTTCTATCTCAATCTTGCGGTTCTTGAAGCGACGCTGCAAGAGTTCGCGACCCATGTCGGCCTTCTTTGACTTCGCCTCGTTCAGTGCTAGTCTTATCTTATTGCGGGCCTTGCTCGTGACCACAAAGTTGAGCCAATCCACGCGCGGCACTTGCGACGAAGAGGTGATAATCTCCACTGTGTCGCCGCTGTGCAGCTTGTAGTTGATTTTCTGGTTCTTACCATCCACCTTGGCGCCGGTGCATTGGCTCCCCACTCGCGAGTGGATGCTAAAAGCGAAGTCGAGCACTGTGGCGCCCTTGGGCAACTGAAACACATCGCCACGAGGGGTGAAGACAAACACCTCGTCGTCATAGAGGTTGGCATGCATGTCGCGAATGAGGTCCATGCGGTTCTTGCTGCCCTCCTCAAGCACCTCACGCACGTTCTGCATCCAGCGGTCTATGCCGCCACCGTCGGCCTTCACACCTTTATAGCGCCAGTGAGCGGCAAGACCCATCTCGGCCACCTCGTCCATGCGCTCAGAGCGTATCTGCACCTCCACCCACTTGTCGTCCTTGCCCTTAAAGGTGCCGTGTAGCGACTCGTAGCCATTGCTCTTGGGCATCGTGAGCCAGTCGCGCAGCCGGGTGGGGTTAGCCTGGTAGATGTCGCCAATGAGAGAATAGGTGTACCAGCAGTCGCGTTTCTCATATTCACGCGGCGTGTCGATGATGATGCGAATGGCAAAGAGGTCATACATGTCGTTCATGTCAACCTTCTTGGTGCGCATCTTGTTCCAGATGGAGTTGATCGATTTGGTGCGACCCTTCACATGGCACTTGATGTGCTCACGCTGGAGCGCTTTTTTGATGGGTGCCGTGAACTCCTCTATATACTTTTCGCGCTCTTTCTTGGTCTCGTTGAGGCGCTTGGCAATCTTGTTATACACATCGCGTTGCAGATATTTGAGCGACAGGTCCTCGAGCTCGGTCTTGAGTTGGTATAGTCCCAGCTTGTGAGCCAGGGGCACATAGAGGTAGCGCGACTCTAGCGAGATGTCGCGCACAAATTTCTCGTCATCATGGTTGTTGATGTAGTTCATCAGTCCCCTGCGGTCAACAATCATGATCATCACCACCCTAATGTCTTGGGCTAGTGTCACAAGCAGCTTGCGGAAATTATCGTCCTCTACTGCCGACTGCTTTTTATATATGCGTGAGATTTTAATTAGACCATGCACCAGTTTTGCCACATCATTGCCAAACATTTCGGCAATCTCCTGCTCACCCACATAGTCCAAGCGACACAGATGATAGACCAGAATTGCTATCGTCATGTTGCGGTCGGGGGCGATGTGGTCATGAAGCAGCTCGGCAGTGCGCAGGGTCCTGATCACCGGGTTGATGCCATGCTTGTCGCGGCGATACACACCAGCCCTCACGCCACTAGCAATCACCTCCTGCAAATAGCGCACATCGTCAATGCTCACCACGTCACGCAAGTTGACCCACAACTTGCGCAGCGATTGAAACAACATAGCACGCTCGTGAGCATTAAAAAAGGCAGTTTCAGTCATTTTTTTCTTCTTTTAAGAGCAAAAATCATTCAAAATTAATTTTTTCTTCGTAACTTTACAAATTAATTCAACATTATTAGCAAAAATCATAAACAACAATATCTACTATGCTTAACGAAAAAGACCTCCAACTAATTGAAAACAAAGGCATAACAGCCTCACAGATTGACGAGCAGATCAATCGGTTTGAAAAGGGCTTCCCACACTTGCGCATCCACTCGGTGGCAACAGTGGGCAACGGCATAATGCGTCTTGGTGAAAAAGACATCAACCACTACATCAAGCTCTGGCGCCAAGCACAGCAACATGGCACCACCATCGAGAAGTTTGTGCCGGCATCGGGGGCTGCCAGCCGCATGTTCAAGAACATGTTTGCCTTCACCACTTCGGGAAAGACAACCCCTGAGACCGATTTCGAGAAGCAATACTTCGACAACATCAACCACTTCGCCTTCTATCCTGAGCTCAACCGAGCATGCGACAAGCTTTACAAAGCTACCATTCCACAGCTCATACAAGACGGGAAATATGTGGAGATTGCCAAGACCATGCTCGAGAGCAACGGACTCAACTATGGCTCGCTGCCTAAGGCACTGCTGCTCTTCCACCGCACTGCTGGCGGAGGCATGCACACCTCGCTCGAGGAGCACCTTGAAGAGGGCGCACAATATGCCGTGGGCGGCAAGCGTGAGGTGAACATCCACTTCACCGTCTCGCCCGAGCACCGCAAGGACTTTGACAAAATGCTAAAAGCCAAGCTGCCGGCAATGGAGATGGTGTGGGGAGTGAAATATAATGTCACAATGAGTGAACAGAAGCAATCGACCGACACCATCGCCGTGAACCTCGACAACACGCCCTATCGCGACAACGAGGGCAACCTTTTCTTCCGCCCAGCAGGACATGGCGCACTCATCGAGAACCTCAACGAGCGCGATGCCCACGTGGTGTTCATCAAGAACATCGACAATGTGGTGCCGCTGCGACTGCGCAACGCCACGGTGCGCTACAAGAAGGCCATTGGCGGCTACCTCATTGATGTGCAACGCGCTATCACAAGGCATCTGGCCACGCTTGACAAGGGCGCCAGCGCCAGCGAACTCAAGGGCATACTCAAGTTTGTGGAGAACCGCCTGTGTACACGCAACGACGCTACCGCAAGCATGGACGACAAGCAGCTTGCTGAATATCTGCGCAACAAGCTCAACCGCCCCATTCGTGTGTGTGGCATGGTTCTCAACGAGGGCGAACCAGGTGGAGGCCCATATCTTGCCTACAACAGCGATGGCAGCTACTCGCCACAAATCCTTGAAGCAGCGCAAATCGACGAGAACGACCCTGCTGCCGTCGAGTTGATGAAAAGCGGCACGCACTTCAACCCCGTTGACTTGGTGTGCTACCTCAGGGACTACAAGGGCAACAAGTTCGACCTCAAGCAGTTTGTGGACAAAGAGACAGGGCTCATTTCAATGAAATCGACTGGCGGTGTAGATATAAAAGCACTGGAACTGCCTGGCCTGTGGAACGGTTCAATGAGCGATTGGAACACAGTGTTCATCGAGGTTCCCATCGACACCTTCAATCCCGTCAAAACCGTCAACGACCTACTGCGACCACAGCACCAATAAAAAAACATTGAGAATTAAACCCTTATACTATTTCTCTATCTAAAATAATAATTCATCACTAATTATTTTTACAACACATGAAAAAAGCATTATTAATTCTTGTGGCAATATTCACAGTGTGGACCGTTGCCGACGCGCAAACCAAAGTAAAAGAGATTAACATGGAGGAGTTTATGGGACTTTTCAACATGGAGACTGGAGCCATTGCACACCCCTCGGTATTTGACTTCAATGCCACATGGTGTGGTCCATGCCGACAGCTGGCACCCATCCTTGAAGAGCTCGCCACTGAATATGAAGGACGTGTCAATTTCTACAGCATCGACGTGGACAAGAACAAAGAGCTAGCCAAAGCTCTCGAAATCCAAAGCATCCCCTACGTCTTGTTCTTTGCACCAGGCAGCGAAGACCCCGAGGAAATGGTGGGTCTTTCCTCAAAAGAAGAGGTCAAGGCCTATATCGAGAAAATCCTAAAAAAGTAAATAAGCACCATTATGAAACGATTGATTTTTGGAGTGATTTTAGCAACTCTGCTAATGGCCATCCCTGGCAACATTGATGCCAAGAAAAAAGCTACTCGCAAGAAGGCTAAAACCGAGAGCACAACAGGCCTCTCAGCTGTCGAGCGCAGAGTGCTCGGCAAGCATTTGCTCACCTTGCAATGGATCTCATGGGAAAGCTATGGCTCGGTCACCATCAAGAAAGAGGCCGACGGCACTCTCTCCTGCCGCGGCGAGCAACTGGCACGCAAGTGCCCTAAAGGCACCGAGCAGGGCAACATCGACAATGACGACTATGTGAAGCTCGATGGAACCATCGAGATTGTTGACAAGGATCACCTCATCTTCAACGGTGAAATTCGCACCAAGGTATATCACATCAACAATGGCCAAGAAGTGCTAAGGCAAGGTACTTTCAACTTTGTCACTAAAGAAAACCGCCACTACTGGCGAATGCAAGAACAGCTTAATCCGGCCGACGAGTGTACCGACTACATCGACATCTACTTTAAGTGATAAAATTCTCGCTTCAGAAACTACAAGTGCCGCCTCTGTTTTGTGGGCGGCACTTTATTAAAAAGCCTTTTTGCTAGCAATCATCTTCATGTACCGTTGAGGTATCGACAACACTACCAACGAGAGGTTACAATAAATATTGCCACCAGCATTAGAGGGATGAACTCGAGGATTAACTCCCTAACGAAAACCGAATAAAAAGAATAGCGCCACATCACAGTGCCGCTATTCTTTTCATCAAGACATGTTTCCTTTTTCAATTGTATCTTTATATTTCACAAAAACCAACACATAGAATGCCTTTATCCTCATATTTCACACCAATCCAATTTGCATGTTTTCTTGGCACGTAATCTATTGTCCTAGTTTTACTCTTCCCAATTTTTATAAAGGGGAAGCTTCTCATCTCCATATAGTTCTCGTAATCAGTTAATTGTGTTGAATCCTCAAATTTCTCTTCGTTGAGTTTATTCACAAAATCTTCTTTAAAAGCATTATACAACTCCTCATTCTCAAATGAGATTAAAACACTGTGTATCTTATCATTTTCGTTTTTCCTTTTCACTGCTGAGTATGAATCTATAGGTTGATAAGTATAAGTGTTGAATTTAACAGTAACAACAGTTTTATTATTATCAACGCTGTCATAATAGCAATATATGTCTTGACCATTGCCAACAAAGCCTTTCTCTTCCAATAATTTTGCGAAATCTTGATTCAGGTGGCCAACCACTTTACTCTTCGAAGTGAATATATCTGAAGGCGAGATGCCGACTTTTTCAATAATTCTCTGACGCTCTTCAACACTGTATGTTTTTGAGGATAGTGACAATGATTTTGAACCTAACATCAAATAGAATGCAAGGAATGTTAAAGCAACTAGAAGAATTACTCTTAACGCCCTTAGAAACCTATTAGTCGAAACTCTTGAGTTATATTCATCAACCTTATCTTTATCATCAAAAGAGTCATCGACTTCTTTAAGTTTCTTAAAAATCTTATTATTGGGCAACGATTTTATTCGTTGAACTATTCTGTTTTTTTGAGCATTTGCCATACGATTTTTACACAAGCTCTCAAAGGTTTCCTGCTCTGTTATATTGACGGCTGTAAGAGACAACAAAATTGCTTGTACCAAAATAATCAATAAAATCGTAACTATTGAAGTATTAGACAGAGTCAACAGCATAGTAACAAACTCTGCCATAATAACCAAAAACATCAATATATCAAAACACCAAAGGCTACAACTTCTGGAAAATGGCTTCTTGATATCAGAAAAGAATTTTTGATAGATAGACTTGTTCTCATCAAGATGAACCTCACTGTAGTCAATACCATACTCATCATAATCCACTTCATCAGAATCAGGATGAGTAATATCAACATCGCTAGTGTCCTTTATCTGTGAGTTGCCTCCAATATATGATTCACATTCCTCTCCATCATAATTATATGTGATTTTCCAGAAAGGCAAGAGGATAAAACGGTAGCCACCACTGAATTTCCAAGTTATTGTATAATCAAGGTCCTCATACCTAACATCATCTCTATATCCCCCTAAAAAATCTCTAGGTCTAGAAGGAGCCATCCTATAAACTGCATCACGTGCAAACTCATCGACATATTGTCCATTAACTTCATCACCTAACAAATCATCAATGTCTATATCCATTGGTAAAACAACTGCATCTTCATCAACTAAAGAGGTGTTGTATTCTTTAGCCGAGATTCTGCGACCAATTATAGGGTCTATTAGTTCACAAAGGTCATTTGCTGGCTTATAAAAAATAAATGCACCTTGTGCCGTACCATTAATTTGCTTATAGTCATACCTAAAATCTTCAAAATTTGGACCTGTTTTTATCGTCGTGATTTGCTGGCAATGCCAAGGGGCCGCAAATTCCCCAATAAGTGACACAAAAGGCACATATACCTTACTAAACACCACAGAATCAAGAGCTTTACCAACATCAAGTGGGCACGAGTCATTAGTCACCAACTCTGAAGCCAAGTTTCTAAGAGCATCATTTTGAGATAAATCAAAAGGAAGTATTTGGTCAAAACTCATACTCCTATCTCTCTTAAAAATGTTCTTTGGTTCCTCTATTAATTCTCCGCCACAATATGGGCATTTTAGCCCTTTCGCTTGTGATGTGTCAACCACTGCCCCACAATGCGGGCACTTTTTTAAATTTGCATCCATATCATTTTTTTAATATGTTTATATTATGAGTTATTAACAGACATAGTATTTCTGCTGAAATGATTAGCAATATACTTATTATGCTCCAATTATCAACTAATAGTTTAGGAGAGATAAGTGATAGTATAAATTCTACAAAACCAGCAATAGTAAACAAAAAGCATAGCGTGATTTTTATCGCATCTTTATAGTTGATGATGTTTACCACATACAGTAACACCCATGTAAGGAATATTACCATACTGCTTAGCATAAAATTATAGCTTTTATAGAAAGACAGTATTGCCCAAAACAGCAGATTAATGATAAACAATACTACACTTGATAATGTTATAATTTTCTTCATTACTTAAGGATTTTTATTCTGTGGGTATTGGTGGTGGACAGTCAGAATCATATAAATGTTGGAAATCGTCACATTCGCCTAACTCGACCCATTGCTTTAGTCCCTTCTTCCAGATTAGAGTGTTCTCATCAATGTCTCCTCTTTTGATTTTTCTTTCAATAGTCTCATGCTTAAAAGGACCTTTTCGCTTGCCGCCAATAGCTAAATAGTAGTCAACTGAAGGAATAGGCGGAATTTCTGACACATTTGGTGTATTTGTATTAATGGTTTTAGCCGCCATTGCACCCACCACGCCGCCAATACCAACACCAGCTCCAAGACTTGCAGCAGCTCCAATCATTCCATTCTCATTTCCTGCAGCTCGCTCAAGCACATCAAACGAGCGTGACATCTGATAATTTTCACGACCAATGATTTTAATCTCGGCCGCTGCATCTTTCGACTGTTTAAGCCTTATAAAGCTCGAATCTTTTTCATTAATCGAGATAGACATAATACTGAATATGGGTATTTCTAAACCATAATTCTTGAGTATTTTCTCTATCTCTTCTTTGCCATACATCGACAGTTCATCAATAGTAGAATTGATGTTCAATACAGAGACTTTATCTTTTTTTAGTTTGTTGTATATTATCGTTGTCAGCTTTGACACTATCACACCACGAAAATAATCTACCACCTGATTTGTAGTAAATGATGCCATGTTGCCAACTAACTTCTCAAGAAAGACCCTAGGCTCAACAATTTTGAATCCATATTGCCCAAATGCCCGAATTGGCACAATTACCTCATATAAAGGGTCTTCAATTTGTAAAGGATTGAGAGTTCCCCACTTGCAATCCAACAACTCGATTTGATTAACATACCAAACCTCGGCCTTAAATGGGGACTCTTTGTCAAATGGTAAATTAATAAGTTTTCCTAAAAGTGGTATATTTTCCGACTTAATAGTATAAGTGCCAGCACAAAACTCATCACAAATTTTGCCACCTTTTACAAAAAAAGCAGTTTGACCAGGATATACCACCATTTGAGACCCTAGGCTAATATCATCAGAGTTGAATTTATGCACAACTTCTTGTGGATTTGATCTCCACTTGATAATATCTACTATTTTCATTGATATTAAAACCTGAAATTTTCTCCTCTTTAGTCTCCGAATCAAGGCAGGTTAATATTAATAATTGTACAAAAAGATAGCGTGGAGACTTGTCTGGTTATTCTCTACGAGGCTTTCGGCATGGCCCACAACAAAAAAAAACAGTATCCCCCACGCCATGCCGATATACTGTTCCCGCCTACTGGGGGATATGTATAGGCACGCATGAGCGTCTTATTACTGCTTATCCTTTTGTTGTTGAAATTTTGCCGAAATTTCGTAGAAAGGATAACACAAAACGCTTTCTTTTGAGGACGCAAAATAATTAAATTATCTAATAATCAGAATTTTCAAATATTTCCATCCTCCCACAATGTCATCAAGCATTTTTGGCGCAACCTCTGTCGAATGCTTGAATTACTGCAAAATTACAAATTATATTTATGATATGCAAGATTTATTGCGTAAAACAAGGTATTTAATAGAAAAATGCCACCAGAGGAATCTCATGATGACTTTCTTATGAATAGACATATAGTTTATAGTCTTTGATTAAATCTGTGACGTGGCAGAGTGGCAATTGTGCATTAATAGAAGGCGTAGCCCAATTATGCGTTGTGCATAATTAATTATGCATTAATCATTCCCCCAGCGGCGGTCTTGGCGATCTTTTAGCTTTGCTTCGGATGCTGTATGGGGTTGAGGTTTCCAAATCTTTGTATCTTTTAATTCCTTAGGTAAGTATTGTTGATTAACGAAATGCCCTGGAAAGTCGTGAGCATATTTGTAATCGGCGCCATAGCCCAGCTCCTTCATCAGCTTGGTGGGGGCATTGCGCAAGTGCAGTGGCACGGGCAGGTTGCCAGTTTGGTCAACACGGGCAAGTGCCTCGTCGATAGCAAGGTAAGCACTATTACTCTTCTCGCTGGTGGCAAGGTAGATGGCACACTCACTCAGCGGGATGCGCCCTTCGGGCCACCCTATCTTGTTGATAACATCGAAGGTGGCATTGGCAAGCAGCAGGGCATTGGGGTTGGCAAGGCCTATATCCTCGGCGGCACTGATGCACAGGCGGCGAGCTATGAACTTGGGGTCCTCGCCACCAGCAATGAGGCGCGCTAGCCAATAGACAGCCGCATCGGGGTCGCTACCACGTATCGACTTGATGAATGCCGAGATGATGTCGTAGTGCATCTCGCCGTTTTTGTCAAAGGCGAGAGGGTTCTGCTGCAAGCGGTCGGTGACAATCTTGTCGTTAATGACAAACGCCTCGTGCGCATCGAGCGACTGGTAAATCAAGTCCAGGATGTTGAGCAACTTGCGGGCGTCGCCACCGCTGTAGCGAAGCAGAGCCTCGGTCTCCTCTACCCTCACCTCACGGTCGTGAAAGATGCGGTCGGTCTTGATGGCACGGTCAAGCAGCTCAAGCAGGTCGTCACGACCCAGCGGCTCCAGCACATAGACCTGAGCACGAGAAAGCAACGGACGTATCACCTCAAACGACGGGTTCTCGGTAGTAGCGCCAATGAGCGTGACAGTGCCCTTCTCCACGGCACCAAGAAGCGAGTCCTGCTGCGACTTGTTGAAACGGTGTATCTCGTCGATGAAAAGCACTGGGCGCCCCTGGGTGAAGATGCTGCCAGCATCGGCACGGCAACGGTCGAGCACCTCGCGCACCTCCTTCACGCCGCTGGTCACCGCACTGAGGGTGTAGAACGGCACCTTAGTCTGCTCTGCAATGATGCGCGCCAGTGTGGTCTTACCCACACCTGGCGGTCCCCACAAGATAAACGACGAGATATTTCCACTCTCTATCATGCGACGTATCACGGCACCCTCGCCCACGAGGTGCTTCTGCCCTATGTAGTCGTCGAGCGATTTGGGCCTCATGCGCTCGGCCAGCGGTTCATACATTTCTTAATCTTTTTATTATTCCACAAAAATACAAAAAAAACCTCATTTCACAAAATATTCACCACATAAAAATAACAACAGCAACTCGCCAAGCACCGCTCATGAGCACCACATGAGCACCACGTGAGCACCACGTGAGCACAATCGGTCACCAGGTCGTCAAGCACCACCCATGAGCACAATCGGTCACCAGGTCGCCAAGCACCACGTGAGCACAATCGGTCACCAGGTCGCCAAGCACCACGTGAGCACAATCGGCTGCCAGGTCGCCAAGCACCGCTTGGCGACAACTATTGCGCATTAAAAGTTTTTTTACTAACTTTGCACTTTAACACTAAAAAGTCACGCACATGACAACTCGCACCACCCCACATCCTCTCATCGCCTCAATACCAATCGTCGTGTTAATTGGTCTTCTTATTATCGCCATCACACTCTTCGGCTCCGACTCCCTCAGTGGCGGCAGCCAGGTAGCACTAATCATGGCCATGGCGGTGTGCGTGTTGATTTCAACAGTCTTCTACCATGTGCCCTGGACCGACTTTGAGCAGCAGATTTCCAAGACCATGGGCGGCATCTTCATCACGCTGCTCATACTGCTGTCGGTGGGAATGCTCGCCGGCTCGTGGATGATAAGTGGCGTGGTGCCCACATTGATATATTATGGAGTGCAGCTGCTCTCGCCTCGTTTCTTCCTCGTCACCGCATGCATCATCTGCTCCATCGTCTCGCTCCTGTCGGGAAGCTCGTGGACCACCATCGCCACCATTGGCGTGGCACTGCTAGGCATTGGCGACGCGCTGGGCGTGAGCCAGGCATGGACCGCAGGTGCCATCATCTCGGGAGCCTACTTTGGCGACAAGATGTCGCCATTGAGCGACACCACCATCCTCGCCTCGTCGAGCACCAGAGTAGATATCTTTGAGCACATACGCTACATGATGCACACCACAGTGCCGGCACTCATCATCTCGCTCATCATCTTCACCGTAGCGGGCCTGGGTCATGGCGATGGAGCCATCAACATCGAGAAATACACCACTGGCCTGGCCGCATCGTTCAACATCTCGGCATGGACACTGCTAGTGCCGCTAATCACCGGCATCCTCATAGCGCGCAAAACGCCATCACTCATTGTGCTGTTCACTTCATCAATCCTGGCAGGCATCATGGCGCTGATACTGCAACCACACATCCTCACACAGATTGCCTCCACCCCATCGCTCTCGCACGCGGCAGCCCTCACCAAAGGGCTAGCCATCACCTACTTTGGTGCCACGGCCGTTGACACCGGCCTGCCAGCCCTCAACGACCTGGTCTCAACTGGTGGCATGGCAGGAATGTTAAACACCATCTGGCTCATCATCTGCGCCATGTGCTTTGGCGCTGCAATGGTCGCCAGCGGCATGATACACAGCATCACCCAGGTCATCATCCGCTGGGCAAAGTCTAGAACAAGCCTCGTGTCATCGACAGTGGCCTCGGGACTCTTCCTCAACCTCACCACCGGCGACCAGTTCATCAGCATCGTGCTCACCGCCGACACCTTCAGCAATGCCTACCGTCAAAAAGGCTTCGAGCAGCGACTCCTGAGCCGCACCACCGAGGACGCCGCCACCGTCACCTCGGTGCTGGTGCCGTGGAACACCTGCGGCATGACACAAGCCACGGTGCTGGGAGTGCCCACACTCACCTACCTACCCTACTGCTTCTTCAACATCCTGTGCCCCATCATGACAATAACAATCGCTGCTCTGGGGTGGAAAATCAAGCAGCTAAAGCCCACCACCCACAACGATAGCACAACCGTAGAACTGCCTGAAAAAAGCGCAGAATATGTGAATTCTAATAGCAAGTGCGAAATTAGTCAAAATTATTGATATTTTTAAAGAAACTTGATTTTGGTGTATCGAAATCAAGTTTTTTTCTTGGCCTCCGGTTGAGCTTGTATTGTACTTGTTT